>Ga0157364_1005439_pt1 | contig 12963 bp, 5 predicted proteins | sample AttsexASBM2_FD_111476 | JGI IMG/M metagenome (GOLD analysis project Ga0157364, IMG submission 111476) | Fungus gardens microbial communities from leaf cutter ant in Ribeirão Preto, State of São Paulo, Brazil - Atta sexdens ASBM2 | ecosystem: Host-associated > Fungi > Mycelium > Unclassified ... | reverse complement strand
ATCATTTTAGCGATGATCATTACGTGTTTAGGCGCGACGCTGATGGCGCAGTTACTAGGCGGTAAACCGCTCTATTCTGCAATTTTAGCCAGAACCTTAGCCAATGCCGAAGCCGCAGAAAAAATGAGCCATCAATCGGTGAGCTAGAGGCTATAAGCGATTTTATATTTGATCCGATCTCTCTGCTGAGAGGGAATTTGGTAGATTATAGCCACCATCCCTATTTATTGTTCTGCTTGCTCTACAACTAAAGGTGGCGTACGTACAGTAAAATCACTTTAGGCTATCAACGTTGTTATCTTGGTCAAAATAGCCATAATACATGGCAGCCCTTTTCCACTTATGCCGCTACTCATCCAAACAGTCATAAGAAAATTATCGACATGGTTATGAACTGCTTTGGTTGTAGGGCCACCGCTCGAATTATGTGGATTCGACTCAATATGCTTCTTCATCACTTAAAATACTCAGTCTACCGCAAGCAACAAAAAAGAACTGAATCAATTCCATAGATTATTATTTGTTCAATGCTTGAATAGTAGTAGGTGCTGGATACGTGCTAATTCTTGGCCTAGTTGACTATTATATGTTATGGAAAGCTACTTAAGTCGGTCATTGCTCATGTATTCGGGGAAAGGAATCCAGATACACTGGAATATCTGTTGGCGTTACGTGGATATCATAAGCGCTATCGGCTGCGGCTGAGTTGATTTTCAGGTGCTTCTGCCGTACTTAGCCTAGAGCACACCTCTGAGACCGTTATATTGTTCAATAACACCTATGCGCTATTAATATTATGTGTTTTTGCAGCAACATAAATGTGTAGCTTTCTCTAAATTGACGACCTTTCCTGTTTGTTGACTTTGGAGCAATTTGGACAGCGTAAAGAAATCCTCAACATATCAAATTTAATCAATAAAAATCTTTACTTCCCGCACCGTCAGCCATAATACGCGTTTATTCATTAGAGCGGTTGTAATGGCAAGGTCAGAATAGCGTTTAGGTCGTTCCCGTAATGACGAGATTAAAGTTCATACTAAGCTTAACCGCTTTATCGTTCAGCCGGAAAATGACAGAGCATCGGTTGATAAGGGTTTTATTATAATTTTGCCTGTTAGTGATTGTGAACTTTTACTTTGCCACGGAACTGACTGTATCCTCAGAACAATGCGTGATTTGATCCTTCAGCTCAGCAAAAATTCGATTTATTTAAAAAAGCTGTCGACAACTATAAATCTCAATTGGCGATGTAGATAACCAAAATGATATGTTGCTTATATATAGGTTGCTTATATATATTACTAAATTAGATTTTCTCCCTATTAATATAGATTATATTTCCGTGGGTGAGGTTTACAATAAAAGGCTGTCAACATGCATCGCTCTGTATCTGAGTTTTATCGCATTCCTCCTTTACTTATTCGGGCGCTAAAAAGTGGGGTTGCCTCTGTGGTGGAGTTTCATCTCAGTAGGGGGTTGCCGCAAGATGCACGGGATTCTCTGGGAAATAGTCCACTGATGATTGCGGCGCAAAATGGACATTTTGCTATTTGTGAAATGTTGTTGTGTGCGGGGTTCGATGTACAGCATCAAAACAACCTCGGGCTTCGCGCTAGTGACCTCGTACAGGAGCAAACGCTACTTGATCTGTTATCTCGTTATTGGCAACCTCCTCCACCTGTGGGGCAGCAATTAACTAGGGGGATAGATGATGACGAAAGTGTTGAGGCTGTAATTGAAGACAATGCTAAAACAGAACCTCCCGAAACCGAAGACGTAATAGATTTTGTGCAGTGGGATGCTGAAATTGAATCGGAACCCGCCGAAGATAATCTGATATTACGACAAGCTTCCGTTGAGACTCAGCAATTATTATCCCGCTATCGCCCGATAGATAACGCTGCTGAGTGGAGCGATATCGAACTCTCGCTTTCTCAACCGCTGACGCCATTTTCTCACACTCCGCAAAATTATCCCCATCTCTCAACGTTGCTCACTAGCGCACTGGATTCAGGTCGTGTCTCTGTTCGTGACATTCTGTCTGCCGGGGAAGGTGATTTCGGCATGCAGTTGTCTGAATTCCAAGTCAGCGTAGTAGCATTGATCAAGGACTTACCTTTGATTGTGGATGGCAATGATGATGCTTTCCCGAAAAGTGATGCCTGTGAGGAATTAGCGGTGAATGATGATCTCGAACCTTGGTTTGAGGCTATCGGTGCATTGCGGCAGTCCGACATCTTTGAACGTTATCTTGTGGGCATTCGCCAATGGGATGTCGTCGATAAAACAAAGGAGGAGCGACTGGGGCAGCGCATGGATACGGCGCTTATCAACTTGATGACGGTCCTGACGAGATTACCCGAAGCAGAATATCTTCAGTTGCTGCATCCGAATTGGCTCCCCGCGACATCGCCTGAAATTACTGAAGAGGAAGACGACGCGGAAGAAGCGGATGAGGAAATCTTTTCCGCAGCCGATGACGATGATGCCATCACCTTTAACGATCTGCTCATTCTGCTGAGAAGAGGGAAAGCTGAAGATTACCAGGATAATCATATCCCTCGCCCGGAGTACCGTGACCTGCAACAGATAGTCGAGTGCGCCCAAACGCTCATCCCTGATGAATGCCATAATGTGGGCCTGTATGTCAGTAGTTATAGAGACGCTTGGGAGGGATTAATCCACGCCAATTTACGTCTTGTAGTAGCGATTGCGAAAAAACACTGCGGGCGAGGATTAGATATCGAGGACTTAATCCAGGAAGGTAATCTGGGCTTGATCAAGGCCGTTGAAAAATTCGACTATCGGCGTGGATTCAAATTCTCCACTTATGCCTCTTGGTGGATCCGTCAGAAGATCACCCGTGCGATTGCCGATCAGGCGCAGCTTATTCGTTTACCCGTTCACTTCTATGAGCAATTCAGGCGCTGGCGGAGCAGTCGGGATCAGTTGCTGCATCGCCAGGGAATAACGCCCACCCTCAGACTGTTGCAGGAAGTGACCGACCTGTCAGAGCGTCAACTTCTTCGGATGGCTAAATATGAAGAACAGACGGCGTTGATTGGTGATTTTCATGACGATGTTCAGGACCGTGAAGCAGTGTTGTCGGGAAACGCGCTGCTGACCCGAAGTGATTTCACAAGTACTCCCGTTCAGTCTCTGGAGTTAAGAGAACATATTTCATCGGTTCTGGATACGTTGTTGCCACGCGAAGCACAGATCATAAAAATGCGTTTTGGCATCGGTATGACGCAAGATTTCACGCTGGAAGATGTGGGTAAACAGTTTGATGTCACGCGAGAAAGGATACGTCAGATAGAAGCCAAAGCGCTCCTTAAGCTCCGTCATCACAGCCGGGCGTCGAAATTAGGCGGTTTCATCGAACAGTGGGAAACCGCGTTGAGCGATATGCAGGAAGAAGAAGAATGACGACCATGCGCCATGCGCCACCGAATGCAGCCATTATGATCGAAGCTCTGCGGGGGCTCGGCTACAACACGGCCACCGCACTGGCTGATATCATCGACAACAGCATCAGTGCTGGTGCCCGCAAGGTCGATCTGACTTTTCACTGGCGTGAGTCGGATAGCTATATTGTGGTTCGGGATAATGGTTGCGGCATGTCGGCCAATGAACTGGATGCCGCGATGCGGTTGGGTGTTAAAAACCCGTTGACAAAGCGTCTAGGACACGATCTTGGACGCTTTGGTCTTGGACTCAAAACCGCTTCCTTTTCGCAATGTCGTCGCCTGACTGTCTCCTCTAAAAATGAAGGGATTACGACCGTCCTGCGGTGGGATCTAGATATTCTCGCTGCAAGCATAGACGACGGTTGGTATTTACTTGAAGGTGCTGACTCTAGAAGCCTAGAGGCATTGGCAAATACGGGATCTGATTCCCAAGGTACGCTAGTACTGTGGGAAGTTTTGGACCGAATTGTCACCCCTAGCTACGGAGAGAAAGATTTCCTTAATCTGATGGATGGTGTTGAACAACATCTGGCGATGGTATTCCACCGATTCCTTGAGGGGAACTCACCCCGACTCACTCTTACTCTCAATGGCCGCAAAATTAAAGCATGGGATCCCTTTCTCTGCGGGCATCCTTCCAAGCCTTGGCATTCACCTTTGGCAATAGCGCCCGGCGTTCCAGCCGTGAAGGTAGAGTGTCATGTTCTGCCGCATCAGGAACACCTGACGACGCAGGAGTATCAACAGGCTCAAGGACCGGCAGGCTGGACGGCTCAGCAAGGATTTTATGTATACCGTAATGAGCGATTGCTGGTGGCGGGCAACTGGCTTGGACTTGGAAATCCCCGGACCTGGACGAAAGATGAAACCCACCGCCTTGCGCGGATCCGTCTGGATATCCCTAATGATGCCGACATAGACTGGAAGATTGATATTCGTAAATCGATGGCGCGCCCGCCGGTTTCGCTGCGTCCCTGGTTAACTCAGCTGGCGCAATCAACACGCGATCGAGCGATAAGGACATTTGCCAAACGCGGGAAAATGAATAAGCGCAAGCCCGGCGAGGAACTCGTTCATCTCTGGCAGGCGCAAAAGACGTCATCAGGTATTCGTTACCAGATTTCGTTACAACACCCTGTCATCAGCAATGTCCTTTCGCAGGCTGGTGAGTTATCCCCACAAATTCAGGCCATGCTAAGACTGATTGAGGAAACCGTTCCGGTTCAGCAAATCTGGCTTGATACGGCTGAGACAAAAGAGACGCCGCGGACAGGCTTCGAAACCGCGCCGCTCGCTGAGGTGTTATCCGTATTGCAGGTCATGTACCAGACCCTGGTTGGTCAGCAGGCTATGTCACCGGCGCTGGCGAAACAGCATCTGCAAAATATGGAACCTTTCGATAATTATCCCGAATTAATTGCACAACTCCCCGACGATCAACAAGAGAAATCGCTATGAGTCTAAATCCCCTAGATAACACGCAACTGAGTGTATTGCAGATTGTGCAAACGCTCCTGCAAGGCCAGAATAAAAGTACGATCACCCCAAGCATTCTGCGCCAACATATTGACATGGTTTGTCAGATGAAACCGGAGTGGAGCCGCCTTGATAACCGGGAGATTCTGGTCGAAGAGTTGATCCGCCGTTATAGCATCTGGATGGGCGAAGATACTTCTCTGAGTAATGATGAAGGACATCAACCTTGGCTGACCGCAGATGCGAAACGTGAGTGGCGCTACTGGCATCGATATCGCCAATGGCTTGGTAAAACGATGCCTTGGGGAGTCTTGGATACCCTTGACCGTTCAACGGATCGTGTTCTGGGATTACTTGAGCAGCCAGAGCGGGAAGGGCGCTGGGACCGGCGTGGTCTGGTGGTCGGCCATGTTCAGTCGGGGAAAACTAGCCACTATACCGGTCTAATCTGTAAAGCCGCGGATGCGGGATATAAGATAATCATTGTGCTTGCTGGCTTGCATAATAACCTTCGCTCTCAGACCCAAATGCGTCTTGATGAAGGATTTCTTGGCTACGAAACGAGTCCACTCAGAGAAAAAGTGACCATCATTGGGGTAGGCGATATTGATAGCGATCCCGTCATTCGTCCGAATTACGTCACCAACCGATCTGAAAAGGGCGACTTCAGCGCAGGAGTGGCTAAGAATCTGGGAATCAGCCCCGAGCAACGGCCTTGGCTATTCGTGGTAAAGAAAAATAAATCTATTCTGAAACGCCTGCATACCTGGATTGAGAACCATGTTGCCACCAGCGTTGACCCCGTTACTGGAAAGCGTTTTGTGTCGGAATTACCGCTGCTGATGATTGATGATGAAGCGGATAATGCCTCAGTTGATACAGGGGAAATCGTTTACGATGACGATGGAAAACCGGATGCTGAACATCAGCCAACGGCAATCAATAGCCTGATTCGTAAGCTTTTGATGCAGTTCAGCCGTAAGGCGTATGTCGGCTATACTGCCACGCCCTTTGCCAATATTTTTATTCACGAGAGTAATGAAACACGTGATGAAGGCCCGGATTTGTTCCCTTCCGCCTTTATCATTAACCTCGGCGCACCTTCTAATTACATCGGCCCGGCGAGGGTATTTGGTCGGGCCGCCGCGGAAGGGCGGACCGGTGGACTGCCTTTGATCAGGCGGGTGAGCGATCATTGCAGCGATGACGGAAAAAGAGGGTGGATGCCGGTTTCTCATAAGAGCTCGCACTATCCCACGCTCAATACGCTAACCCATTTCCCGGACTCGTTAAAACACGCCATCGATAGCTTTTTGCTGGCGTGCTGTGTCAGAGAATTACGCGGTCAGGGAGATAAACACAGTTCGATGCTGGTCCATGTGACCCGCTTCAATAAAGTGCAATCGGTCGTTTATGAGCATATCGACGCCTACATTCAGGACGTGAGACAGCGACTGATGCGAAGGATTGGACACGAGCCTTTTTTACATCAGCTTGAATCACTCTGGCAGTCCGACTTTTTGCCGGCTGGTCAGACGATTCGCGACGTCATGCCACAGCAGATTCCGGACGACGCCTTTGCGTGGCGGGAGGTCGTCGACAAGCTGTATACCGTGATCGAAAACGTGTCAGTACGAATGATAAACGGAACGGCGAAGGATGCGCTTGATTATTCGGATAGTGCGGCAGGCTTAAAAGTCATTGCGATTGGCGGAGATAAACTGGCTCGAGGGCTAACGCTTGAGGGATTATGCACCAGTTATTTCTTACGCGCCTCCCGCATGTATGACACGTTAATGCAGATGGGGCGCTGGTTTGGATATCGACAGGGATATCTGGATGTATGTCGTCTGTATACCACCGATGAGCTGATTGAATGGTTTGAGCATATTGCGGATGCCTCAGAAGAGCTGCGGGAAGAGTTTGACAATATGGTCGCCAGTGGCGGAACCCCGCGTGATTTCGGGCTAAAAGTGAAATCACACCCCGTGTTAATGGTGACATCCCCCTTAAAAATGCGTAGCGCGCGCTCACTATGGCTCTCTTTCAGTGGCACGGTGGTCGAAACGATTTCGTTGTTTAAAGAACCAGAGTACCACAAGCGTAACTACGCGGCCTTCCAGCATCTGACCGAGCGTGTCGGTTCTGGCGCACCGATCCCTGAGAGACGGCGCGCAGAGAAGATTGAAAAATGGAAAGGGGTTATTTGGCAAAACGTATCTCCCGAGCCGATCATTGATTTCTTAACGGAATATGAAACCCACGCTCAGGCCAGGAAAGCCAACAGCAAACTGCTGGCGGATTTCATTACACGGATGAATCGTGTTGATGAACTCACCCAATGGACGGTGGCGGTGATAGGGGGGGGCGTCGATCGTCATCATGCTGTCTGTGGCTTCCCCGTCCCGCTTATGATGCGTAAAGCGTCTGAGGGGGTCACTGACCGCTATTCTATTGGCCGTTTACTTTCCCCACGCGATGAAGGGATTGACTGCGATGAATCGACCTGGCTTGCCGCGTTGGCTGAAACGCAGCGTATTTTTCATGCCGACCCCGGACGCAATGAAGGGCGAGAGGAGCCCGTCATTCCTAGTGGCGTAGTACTGCGTCGGATCAAAGGATTTGGCATAAACGATATCCCGGCACAGCGTCAAAAAGGACTACTGCTCATTTACTTGCTGGACCCGCAACAGGCGTTGTCGGCTGCGGAATATCAGGACGATGCCTTGCCGGTGGTGGCTTTTGGCATCAGTTTTCCAGGAAGCCGCAGTGGGGTAACGGTGGAGTACAAAGTGAACAACGTACTGTGGGAGCAAGAGTATGGTGCGGCTGAGTAAAGATGATCTGCTGGCGGCCTGGAAAGCCTTAGATCGATCTCAGATAGACGAACTTCCCGGCGCTCAGGGCTGGCGCGGGATTCGACTTTTTACGCACCAGGGCTGTAGCTTTCATGCCGGGCGTCGTCAGCCTGATAATGAAGAAATGCTGATTGCCGTGTTTCCTCATCCTCTTTTGCCAAGGTCGACGGCGCTGCCGTCCTGTAAAGGATTTCGCGTTGAGATGACCGGAACAGAGGAGGGGCGGCAGAACGGTTTGATGATCCGTCGTCAACAAACGGGGAATGCGGATGTCTTTACGACGATGATTCTGGAGATTCTCCATTCGCTCCTGAACGTTTCTGAACCGCGTCTGTTTGAAACCCTGCTCAGTCGGATTCGTTTATGGCAGGCGTTTATGGAGCGCGATACCCGTCCACTCAGTCATGAAGAAGAAGTAGGGTTGATCGGAGAATTGACGTGTCTGGAGCTGTTAATCGAGAGCGGTCTTGTGCCGTCAACGGCAGTCGAAGCATGGGTAGGACCGCAGCATGGCCTACAGGATTTTGTACTCGATGAACGCGGTATTGAGGTAAAAAGCACCACAGCAGAGCAGGGCTTTTGCGTAACCATCCACGCGCTTGAACAACTGGACTGGCGGCGGCTTGGCTCGCTCATGTTGTGCGGTTTGCGCTTCAGCGAGCATCCCACCGGCTCGACCCTGAATGACCTCATTTACCGTCTTCGTCAGCGGTTTGAGGAAAACGCTCCAGCGGCTTGTCTTTTTGAGGGATCACTTTGTCACGTCGGATATTTCACTGAACATGCTGAATTCTATACACGTCATTTCTTGCTGACAGAGGCGTTTGCACTTCCGATTGAAGCGGATTTTCCGTCTTTGACGCATGCCAATGTCCCGTTGTCAGTGGTGAGTGCGTGCTATCAACTCGAACTTCAGACACTTATTCCTCAGGCTCAAAATTTTAACCATTGCTTGTCAGACTTTGCAGGATTACCGCATGGAACTTATTGATTTTTTACGTCAAACGCAGAATGAGATTCGCAAGGAATATCAGGATCAAATGGCTCAGCCTGGGGTTGAGTCGCCTTTTCCGGAACTGATTTTTACCGATATTGTTATGCGTCATATGGCCGATATCGGCATGACATTCGATGATGCCGAGAAGTGTCACTTTATGGCGAAAGTCAGTGGACACAATGTGCGTCTCAGCGGTTATGCCTTCTCAGAAGATAGCGATCAACTTGACCTTTTTGTCAGCATTTATCACGGTAGTGACGAGCTTTGTCACGTCCCGGATGCTGAGACAAAAGCGATAGCCAGTCACTGCATTCAATTTTTGCAGAAGTGCGTTGACGGTAAATTATCATCCACGCTCGATCAGTCCAATGATGTCTGGCAACTGGTGACGACAATCGAACACTCCTACACGGAACTGGAGCAAATCAGAATTTATGTTCTGACCGATGGTCAGGTGAAAACCCGCTGGTATCAGTCCCGCGATGTGGCCGGTAAAACCATTAAATTAGAGGTTATGGACATTGTACGCCTGTTTAACCACTGGCAGGAAGGTAAACCACGCGACGAACTGCAGGTTAATTTTGATGAGGTGGCGGGGGGCGCACTCCCCTGTGTCTGGATCCCGGATGAAATGGGTGAATATGATTATGCGCTGACGGTGGTTCCGGGCGAGACGCTGCGATTTATCTATGAAAAATATGGCAACCGGATTCTGGAAGCGAACGTTCGCTCATTTCTGAGCCAGACGGGGAAAGTCAACAAAGGGATTCGTGACACTTTACGCGAGCAGCCTGAGCGTTTTATGGCTTATAACAACGGCATTGTGATTGTTGCCGATCAGGTCAGGCTTGGCGAAGCACCGGGAGGTGGTCCTGGTATTTCGTGGATGCAGGGGATGCAGATTGTCAACGGTGGGCAGACGACGGCTTCTATGTTTTTCACCAAAAAGAAATTCCCGGCAACCAATCTGCGTAACGTGCGTGTACCCGCAAAAGTCATTGTGCTGAAACAGACGAATAATGCACAAGAAGAGATGCTAATTGCGGATATTTCGCGCTTCTCGAATAGCCAGAATAAAGTCAATATTTCCGATCTGTCAGCCAATCGACCGGTACATGTACAGCTGGAAAAAATGGCAAACACGGTTTATTGCCCGGACGGATACAGCCGTTGGTTTTACGAGCGAGCGAACGGCAGTTATAAGGTTATGCTGGAACGGGAAGGTAAAACACCCTCTGGAATCAAACGATTAAAAGACGCGATTCCTGCCTCTCGCCGGATAACGAAAACAGATTTCGCAAAATATCATTGTGCTTGGCTCCAGCGTCCGGATTTAGTCAGCCTCGGCGGACAGAAGAACTTTGCCGCATTAATGACGATGATCGACAAGGATACTGAGCGTTATGGGGATGAACTGAATATTGAGAGTTTTAAAAATTACATCGCGCAGGCCATTATTTATAAGAAAGCCTATAAGTTGATTAATTCACTTTTCCCCGCATTTAAGGCGAATATTGCAGCCTATACCGTGGCCGCCTATTCACATCTTTATGGCAACCACACGGATCTGGCAGAGATCTGGAATCAACAGGGCATTAAGGAAACTATGGGCAACCGCCTTGTCAGCTTAGCCCATCGGGTGAATAGTCTTCTGAACGAATCCGCGAATGGCAGGATGATTTCAGAGTGGGCGAAGAAGCCTGAATGCTGGGAGTATGTGCGCAGAAAAATCTATATATCCTCACATGGAAAAATGGAAGATAACATGAGTAGTTAAATTGCCCACTGAGTTCATGATCGAAGCCCCGCGTGTGTTAAGGGTTGCTCGTAGCGGGGCTTTGCTGAATAAACCGAACTTTTTGGTGGTGACTCTGGTTTATTGATAATACTCTACGCCCCAATCGAGCTACATGGAAAGACCATCGGGGCTTTAATAGAAAAATACATGTTCGGCTAATTACAATCATTACTATGTTCAGTTTTATATAGAGAGTAAGACTGTACAATTTTCTGCTTTAATGGCCGATAATGCACTAACCATATATCTGGCCGGGTTAAAATCGATGTGTCATTTTTTATGAAATCATGCATAATTCCCGAGACGGACCGTGTAACATCACACTTATCACTCTCGTCAACCTTTTTATCGGAACTAACAGATGGTTGGATTTAAGCTGGCGAGATGGTCTTCAATCCAGCACTAGTTACTAGCATGCCATCCACCAGTGATAGTTTTGAAAGTATATGTCCCACAATTCTTGTTATAATTTTTTTCTGTTCGGCTTTCAGAACAATGCCTGCACTATAGCTTTTTAGCGCTCTGCTCTAGTCTGAACAAGCGTCACCGTAGGCCTAACACCGAAGACTAGGGAATCGTTTTTTATCTAAGAGCGTTTGTATTTCATGCCCCAGTATCTAGAACCCATATCCTAAACCTCGAGATACAAACTGCCTTCTTAGGCTCTTTTATAAGTTTTGTCTTTTGGCTTGGTGGTCAAGACTTGTATGGTCTTGAGCTTCGTTTGGTGGCACACTCCTCATCGAAGTTAATATGCCCCTAATGACATCGGGATTTTGACGGAAAACCTCGTACGGCTCAGGAGGTGAAAATCTCTGTAAGCATTGATTTTGAAGATTTATTAGACTTTCTCTGATAGTCTTTTTAAGTAATATCGGTGCGAAGGCCGGAATCAAACTAGTACCCTAATTTCACCCAATTTCACCAGTCACTTGCTTCTCCAGCCTGTTCATATAATCCCCATACCACTGCAACATTTCTCTACGCTGTTCAAGATACTGCGCATGGTTGTACGTGCCACGAATAGTATTCTTATCCACATGCGCAACTGTAATTCGATCCACTTTGTGTTATAGCCTTGTTCATGCAGGATAGTACTCATAGTGTGCCTGAAGCCGTGCCCTGTGGCCTTCCCATGATACCCAATCCGTTTAAACACCTGATTGATACTCGCTTTACTCATCGGTTTGGTGATGTCATTACGTCCAGGGAACACCAGGTTATAACAGCCTGTAACTGTCTGGATTTCTCGCTAAGCTACGACAACTTGAACAGATAACGGCACCAAGTGAGGTCGCCGCATCTTCATCCTTTGTACCGGTATTTCCTAAACCAGTTTGTCGAAATCAAATTCTTTCCATTCAGCCATGCGGAGCTCAATGGTACGAACGTCAGTTAGCATCAGAATCTTTGTTGCAAGTCGGGTAATTGGGCTACCAGAATAAGCGGCGAGAGCCTCTAAAAAAGCAGGAAGTTAATCTACTAACAGGTGAGGATAGTGCAAATATTTTGGCGGAGTAAGTACACTTGCCAGTTCTGAGGTTGGATTAGATTCAGCACGCCCCATGACAATGGCGGAACGAAACACCAAGTTACAGGCTTGGCGGATTTTGCGCAGCTCATTGAGGACACCTCGTTTTTCGAGTTTATGTAGTGAACTTTGGATCTCCAGAGACTTGAGCGCTGCAATCGGGCGCTTACCGATATCCGGGAAGATATCGTTTTAAAATGCTTCCATGATGTCTTTAGTATAACCTTTCGATCAGTTAGGGCGTTTGTACTCATGCCATTCCAACGCTATAGATTTGAAGGTGTTTTCGACTGTCGCTTTGCGAGCTTGTTTCTGAACCTTTATGTGTTTGCTGGGAGTGTTAGCGGTTTGCCGTTTAGCTTCATCTCTTCGTTACTTAGCTTCTGATCATGAAATCTCAGGATAGGTACCTAACCGCCAACATCTTTTTTTTACCATCAAAGCGATACTGTAAACACCAGTATTTAGAACCGTTAGAATGAACTATTAAATGCCTGCCTTCGCCATCGGTAAGCTTTCAGGGCTTATCCGTCGGCTTTTACTGCTTACCTTCACATCGGTTAATACAATTTGAGGCCGTCAGTTGCTGGCTGTTGGCACAAGATTTTATTAAACGGGGATCTACCATCTTACTACACCAACAGGTACTACTCGATGCTGGTAGATGTAAGTAGAGTTTGAGAGTTTCGACGCGCTAAAATCAGTCAAGTCACTGAATTTCAGGCATAAAAAAAGACGTCAGTTGACGTCTGTTTACTTCGAAATGGTACGCCCTATAGGATTCGAACCTATGACCTACGGCTTAGAAGGCCGGTGCTCTATCCAACTGAGCT
>Ga0157364_1005438_pt1 | contig 12963 bp, 16 predicted proteins | sample AttsexASBM2_FD_111476 | JGI IMG/M metagenome (GOLD analysis project Ga0157364, IMG submission 111476) | Fungus gardens microbial communities from leaf cutter ant in Ribeirão Preto, State of São Paulo, Brazil - Atta sexdens ASBM2 | ecosystem: Host-associated > Fungi > Mycelium > Unclassified ... | reverse complement strand
AGGCAAAAAAGAAAGTAGGAAGGAAGTGAGAAGAAAAGAAAAAGAAGAAGAAAAAAAAAAGGAAAGAGCAAAAGAAGAGAAAAATGATAGACATAAAAAGAATGGTAGAAGAATGGGAGATATGGGAGGAGGAGGAAGAAGCAGTGAAGTCAGAAGAAGAGGCTAAGAAGCTAGTTCTGGAAAAGTTCTATAGGTAGATCAAAGTCTTTAGTAAGAAACAGTCAGAGTAGGTGTCTACAAGGAAAGTCTGGGATCATGCTATTGATATGAAGGAGGAATTTGTGCTGAAGAAGGGAAAAGTATACCCATTGTTAAGAGAAGAGAGAGAAGATACAAGAATTTATCAAGAAACAGTTAAGAAAAGAGTACATCAGACTCTCAAAGTTGTCCCAAACAGTGCCAGTGTTCTTTGTAGAAAAGAAGGATGGAAAGAAGAGAATGGTGCAGGACTATTGGTATCTCAATGAATGGACAGTGAAGAATAACTATCTACTACCACTTATTTCAGACATAATCAAAAATATTAGCACTAAGATGTTCACAAAGATAAGAAGGTAGCCTTCACAACCTCTGAAGGATCATTTGAACCCACTGTCATGTTCTTTGGATTGATAAATTCACCAGTGACTTTCCAAACAATAATAAATGAGTTATTAAGGGACCTAATAAATACAGGAAAAGTAGTAGTGTTCATTGACAATATAATAGTTAAGATGGAAGATGAGAAAGGACATGATGAGTTGGTAGCAGAGATAATAAAAAGGTTGGAGGAAAACAATTTGTATGTAAAACTGGAAAAGTACAAGTGGAAGGTGAAAGAAGTGGAATTTTTAGGAGTGGTAATTGGACTAGAGAGGATAAAGATAGAGAAAGAGAAGGTGAAAAGTATATTGGATTGGCTGACACCAAAGTGCATCAAGGACATACAAAAGTTCTTAGGGTTGGTGAACTATTATCATTGATTCATTTAGGGCTTTGCATCTATAGCAAGACCATTACATGATATGGTGAGGAAAGATTAGAAGTGGGAATGGACAGAAAAACAAGAAAAGGTGTTTGGAAAGTTAAAAGAAAAATTTACAAAAGAACTGGTGTTAGCAGCACTGGATTTAGATAAAAAAATAAGAATAGAAGTAGATATATCAGATTATGTGATAAGAGAAGTATTATCCATGGAGTGTGAGGATGGAAGGCAGAGGCCAGTAACATTCCTCTCAAAATCACTGAATGAGACAGAGAGAAATTATGAGATCCATGATAAAGAGATGTTAGTGGTAATAAGGGGGTTGGAAAACTAGAGGCATTTACTAAAAGGCGCAAAGTTCAAATTTGAGGTCTGTCCAGACCATAAGAATTTGGAATATTTTATGAAGGCACAGAAGTTGAATTGGTGACAGGCTAGATAGAAATTGTACTTGTCTAGATTTGATTTCACACTAAAGCATGTACCAGGTACAAAAATAGGGAAGACAGATAGTTTAAGTAGGAGACCAGATTGGAAAGTAGGAGTAGATAAGGACAACAAGTACTAGGTGCTTATTAAAGACTGTTGGTTGCATAGTTTACATGAAGTAGTAATAAAAGGGCCAGAAGTAAATATAATAGAAAAGATAAAAAAGGTAAGGGGTAAGGATGAAGAGGTAGTTAGAGTAGTAAGAGAAATGAAGAAAGTGGGAATTAAAGTATTAAGAGACAAAGAGTGGCAGCTAGAGGGAGATCTAGTACTAAAAGAGAAAGGTGTATATACCAAAGAATGAGGAATTAAGAGTAGAAATAATCTAATTGTACCATAATATACCAGTAGCTGGACATGAAAGAAAGTAGAAGATGATGGAGTTGGTAACAAGGAACTATTGGTGGCCAGGAGTGACAAGAGATGTGGGAAGATATGTAGAGGGATGTGATATGTGTCAGAGGATGAAAAATAGGACAGAGGCACCAGTAGAAAAGTTGAAATTGAATGAAGTACTGGAGAGACTATGGACATATCTGATGGTAGACTTTATTACAAAGTTACCATTAGTAGCTGGAAAGGATGCTATCCTAGTAGTCTGCAATAGGTTGTCCAAGATGACACACTTTATGGCAATAATAGAGAGAATGTTAGCAGAAAAACTGGTGAGACTATTTAGGGATAATATTTGGAAGTTACATAGGTTGCCAGAAAGTATTATATCAGATAGGGAGCTGCAGTTTGCAGCAGAGTTGACGAAGAAACTGAATAGAATGTTTGGGATTGAGACAAAATTGTTGACTGCCTTCTATTCACAGATGTTAAGATTACAGAAAGTGAACTTTGTTCCTTTTTATTTTATTTCTATTTATTTTTCATCTTTTCTATTTTTAGAACTCTAGGATCAGGATTAGAAGTGATCAGTCACATTAGTTACATCTGATGGTGTAGTCACAACATTGATTACAGAACTTAGGAGAAGGAAGTAGAAGGTTCTGGAACAAAATGACATTATACAATATGGATACCACATGTTGGCCTCATGCTTTACACATGGTTATTTAGGGTAGAGTACACAGTAGTTAGCACAGACCATCTGTAGGAGTATATAAGATAGACTATTTTGTAAAGAGCTCTTTATTAAGTTCTCTTGTGTTTACTCTAATACAAGAGTTTGTTTTTTCATCCCACTCTAAGGATTGAAGATCATAACAACAGACAGATGGGCAGACTGAATGAATAAACCAGGAGTTGGAACAATATCTCTGGTTCTTTGTAGACCATAGGAAAAAGGACTGGCCAGAATGGCTAGCAATGGCAGAGTTTGCAATAAACAACAAAATACATTCAGCAACAAAAGTATCTCCATTTATGGCAAACTATAGAAGAGAGTTGTGAATAGAAGCAGATGTTAGAAAGAAAGAAAAAGTAGAGAAGGTAACAGAGTTTGTAGAATGAATGAAGAAGGTACAGGAAGAGGCAGGAGCAGTATTAAAAAAAACACAGGAAGATATAAAAAGGCAAGCAGATAAGGGAAGAAAGAAAAGTGAGAAATAGAAAAAGGAAAACAGAGTAATGTTGAGTATAAAAGACCTAGTATTCAAGAAAAGACCAGTGAAGAAATTAGTGGATCAATATATGGGTCTATATGCCATTGAGAAAGTAGTATCTACCAATGTAGTCAAATTACGACTACCAATCTCAATGAGAATTCATCTAGTGGTGAACATTAGAATAATACAATACAAAGAACAAGTAAAGGAACAGAAAAAAGAAGTTAAACCAATTGAAGTAGAAGAATTCAAAGAATGGGAGATAAAAAGAATATTAAATAAAAGAAAAATAAGAGGAGTAGAAAGATACTTAGTCCAATGAAAAGAGTTTATAGTGAAAAGTAATATATGGGAGAGGGAGGAGGATTTGGAAAATGCAAAGGAGTTGGTAGATGAGTTTAAAGAAAAATTAGGAGCAGAAGTAAGAAGACAGGAGAGAACAAAAGAAAGATGGAAAGTGAAGTTGAATCCAAGGGTAGATGAGTTCAAGAGAAGTAAGCTACCAGAGAGATATAGTAAAGTTGCTGTTTGGTTGGGATGATAGAAAATTCAAAGATAAATATTGGAAGAAGTTGGAAAGAAACTGGTAAAGATGGAAGTCAGTTTCTTTAGAGGAGAAATCTTGAAGGAGGGGTAATGTTAAAATTAAATACAGTAAACTCTAAATTATTTTTATTTCCTTTTTATTTTTATTTCATTTTTGATTTATCTTCCTTTCTATTCTTAGAATTAGGATTAGGGTGACCAGATCATGTTGTCACACATCAGTCACATTAGATGACATGGTCACAAGTCACAAGTCACATAGAAGAATATAGAAGGTTCTGAAAGAATAACATTATACAATATATATAATATATATTGACCTTAAGACAAACATATGGCTGTTTAGGGTAGGCTAGAAATAGTTAGCACAGACCATGAGGTTTTAATATATAAGATAGACTATTCTATACAAAGTTCTCTATTGAGTTCTCTTGTATTAACCCAATATAAGATTCACTCTTTTGATCAACTCTAAGATCTTAAGTTTGTAACAGTTCTAAAATAATAACATTATATAGCATGTATTACATATGTTAATCTTAAGGCAAACACATGCTCTTTAGAGTGGGCTAGATTTAGTATAGTATAAACCATGAGCCTAGTATATATAACTTAGCTCTGAGTCTTAAGTTGTAATAGGTAGAATGATGGAAAATTTGAAGAATATTTGAGGAAGTTGGAGGAGAACTGATGGAAATTGAAGTTAGTTTCTCCAGAGGAGAAACTTTGAAAGGAGAGTAATATCAGAGTTAAAGATAGTGGACTTATTCATTTTTATTTTATTTTTCATTTATTTCCTTATTTTTGGACTTAGAGTTATAGGTTAGTGTGACATCACAACTGTTACACAGGTCACAGTCACAATTCATGGTTACATGATTATGTGACATATAAAAGAATGTAGAAAGTCTAAAAGAATAATAATAATATCATAATATATGTTAATAGTATGTAATATACATAGCTTTTAGAATAGGCTAGAATTTGTGTGGCATGGACTATTAGTCTAGCATATATAAGATAGATACATTGTACTAGGAACTCCATCAAGTTCTCTTATATAAACTCTATATAAGATTCTTCTTTTAACTAGTCACTAAGTCTTAAGTTATAACATTTAAGTTGTAATATTAGAACTTGATATTCTTACTCCAAGACTGTCCAACACTAGGCTCTCTCATCATCCTCAACCAAGAGTAACACTGCCCAAAGTCAAAAAGAATAGCTGAATTCTAGGCTTAAAAAGTGTACTGGCTATGAAGAGAAAGCCTAGTTATTCATATTGTATTAAAGCTCACTGATACCTTGTAGACATAAAACCTTGTATAGATATGTTAGGTAGTCTTTTCACATAGTAGCTCTATGTTATAGTGTCTTCTTGTGATCTGTATATGTAAGAGAATAGCAAATATTCCTTAGACTTTATCTAGAGTTGAACAGCCTTCTTAGGTCAAAATTGTTTACAAATTTCTTAATGTAGTAGTTAGTCATTTAGGTAGTCAGTAGACAGTATGAGGTGAGACTTGAAGAGAACCCACTAATACTTATAGAGATTGAGTTTAGTTCAGAAGATAAGTCAGAGAAAGAAGCTAGTACTAGCTCTATCTATCTCTTTACACTTCATCATTGTCTACTTCTCTATTATTACCCACACCAATTGATTCTCTACCCTTTTATATGAGTCAACATGACATCAACCAGTTGTTGCTTCAAATAAGGTAGCAACAAGAACAAATAGCAGCATTACAGACATTAGTAGCAGTATAGACAAGAAAAGAAAGAGCAGAAGAAGGAAAGGCAGCAGTCTTTAGACTCAATACTAGATCAAAAATAAAAGTGGCTAAGCCACCAATGTTCAACAGGGAGGCAAGTGTTAGGGCAACTAGAAGGAAGAGCAAGTACTTCAAATCTCCAGGAAATCCTAAGTCTATTGTCTAAGAAATACTAAACTATATACTCATCTTCAAGAAATCCTAAGAGAACAGAATGGAGATTTCTGAAGGTGACAATTGCTTTATGTATTAATAAGTCCATTCTAATGTGTCAGAATTCTGTTTACATAAGTAGAGAATAATGATATTTAAGTAATCAGAAACAGTTCAGAATAAAGAAACTAAATTGGAAAAGAGCCAGAGTGCTTAGCAGGTACTTCCAGAGCATGGGAAAGCAGATGTGTGGATGTGTGGATAACACTAGTAAACTTGAGAAGACTACAGAGTATTGCAGAAGAGTAAGGAAGTACCAGAAAGAGAGTTAAGTAACATATTTAGATGGTTGGGAGTGTTAGTATATAGCTTGAAGGGATCTAGAGCATGAGAAATCAGATAAGTGGATGAGTGTGGATATAAAAAAGGATCATGGAACATGGATCAGCCAAAAAACATAGAAGAGAAAAATCTTGGAAGAGCCAGTTTTCTTACAGTAAGTAGGGTTTCAAGATTTTTTATAGTATGCAGATTGTATATTAGAATGAAAATGAGGGATACATCAGTAGAAGAGCAGGTGTAATGGGTTTTATTGTATGTGTAGAGAGAATTGGTAGACATCTGGAAAGAAAATATAATGGAGGACCTGGAAAATGAAAGTTTGGAATTTGTAACAGTAGAAGAATATCTGATGGATCTGAAGAAAGAATTTAGTAAAAAATATAATGAGATAATAAATGTAGCAGAATTGAAGAAGATAGAATAGGAAAATAGAGTGATGAAGAAGTTTGTACAAGAGTTCAGGAAAGCAGTAAGAAGAAGTGAATATAAAGAAAGGTTGTTAATGAAGGAATTTAGTAAGGCATAAATGAGATGATTAGGCAAAAACTAATAGAATCAGAATATCTCTCCAAGAATATTGAGCAGTGATATGAGAGGGTGACAAATTTGGATAGGCATTAGAGAGAGAGTAGGAGAGAAAAGAAGAGATTAAGAGCAAGAAGAGAGATAGGATTTTCAGTACCAAGGGTAAAAATACCAGCAAATACTAGTAAAACACAATGGTAATGATTATTATAGCCTCAATTTTGACTAAGGAGGCAGAAGATATAGTAGGTGCCAACAAAGCCTACTCCAATAGAAGGAGTAGAGAGAACAAATATAGTTGTGATACACCCACAATAGTGGGCAAGATTTATGTCTAGAAATGATCTATATAATATGAACATAAATTATAGAAGGAATTGTTACAGCTGTGGAAGATTTGGACATTTGACAAGAAACTGCATAAATTGGAGAATAGTAAAACAAGGAAGAAGAATGGAATATGGAGACAATTGTAATACAAGAGACAATTTAAAAGAGAAAGAGAGTCTGGTAGTCCTTAACTAGGTTCTAATAGTAGTAATATGTTTGTAATACTCAGTAGAGTAATAAATTCCACAAGTAGATCCATATCTTCAAAAGAAAGCAAGTGAGAAGATGCCAACAAAGAAGCTATAGGATCATATGATAAAGGTGAAGGAAGGATTTGTACTGAGAAAGGGGAAGATATGTCCATTGTTAAGAGAGGAGAGATATATGAGTTCATTAAAGAATATTTGAGAAAGGGGTATATCAGACTCTCAAAGTTATTTCAAATAGCACTAGTGTTTTTTGTAGGAAAGAAGAATAGTAAAAAGTGTATGGTTTAGTGTTATGGAACACTTTGGACATGAACAATTTTTATTTTCTTTTTCTTTTATTTTCTGACTTTATAGGGATTTTGTTTTCTTTTTCTTTTTCTTTTGGACAATGAAGAGGCACGTGACACTACAGTCACATGACATGTCACATGATGTGATGTCATAGGCCTAGAAGGTAGTGGAAGGATCTAGAAGATGATATTAGAGCACATGTATACAATATAGTGACCTTGAGGCGAACATGAGGAAGGGGCATGGATATAAGGGTAGGATTAATTATTAGTAGCATGGACTATGAGGACTTTGTATATATAGGACTTTAATTAAGCAGAGACTCCTTGTTGAGTTCTCTTGTGAACTTCCCACATTATATTCCAACTCTGAGATTTACTTGTTAGTGAGATCATTGGACATTGTGTCTAGTGGTTGCCACAACATTTAGGACTATTGGTATTTAAATGAATAGACAATCAAGAATAACTATCCTTTACAATTAATTTCAGATCCTGTAGAAAATATAGGTACAAAGAAGGTATTTACTAAATTAAATCTATTGTAGAGCTATAATAATGTATAAATAAAGGAGAAAGATAAGTAGAAAGCAATATTTATAACTCTGGAAGAGTTGTTCAAACTTATAGTTATATTCTTCAGACTAACTAACTTTCTAGCAACATTTTAAATAATAAATGAGATCTTATAGGATTTAATTAATACTGAAGAGATAGCAAGTTTTATTGACAATATAATTGTGAAAATAGAAGAGGAGGAGAGATATGATAAGGTAGTGAAGGAAGTAGTAAAAAGGTTGGCAGAAAATAACTTGTATGTAAAACCAGAAAAGTGCAAGTGAAAAGTGAGAGAAGTAGGATTTTCAGGAGTAGTGATTGGACTGGAAGGAATCAAGATGGAAAAAAAGAAGATAAAAGAAGTATTGGATTGGCCAACATCTAAAGGAGTCAAGAATACATAGAAGTTTTTAGAACTAGCCAATTATTATCAGTAGTTCATCAAAAATTTTGCATTTATAGCCAGATTATTATGACTTAGTAAAAAAAGATCAGAAGTGGAATTGGACAGAAAAGTAGAAGAAGGCATTTGAAGAGTTAAAGAAAAGGTTTACAAAAGAACTGGTGTTAACAGCACTAGATTTGAACAAAAAAAATGAGAATAGAAGTTGATGTATCAGATCATACAATGGAAGGGGTTTTATTTATAAAGTGTCAGAATTGAAGATAGTAAACTTTATTTATTTTCATTTCATTTTCTATTTTAGACTTAGAGTTAGAAGTTAGCATAATATTACATATGATTGTTACAAACTGTTGCATATCTGTTACATGTCACAGTCACATGATTATATATCATATAATACATACTCTTTAGGGTAGGCTAGGTTTAGTATAACATAGACCATTAGTACAGTATATATAAGGCAGATATTTTATATTTAAAACTCCATCAAGCTTTTTTATATTAAACCTAATACAAGGTTTATCTTTTGTCTTAATACTTTAAGACTTAAGTTATAATATAGAGTATATATTTGGTTGTAGTCACATGATCACATATCACATAAAATATAGTAAAAAGTTCTGGAACAAGATAATGTTATCCTACATGTCAATAATATATAATACATATGATCTTTAAAGTAGACTAATAATAGTGCAGTATGGACTAGTAGTCTAGTATATATAAGATAGACAGTCTTGTACTAGGAACTTCATCAAGTTCTCTTGTGTAATCCCTATACAAGATTCTTTTCTTATCTTAAAATTCTGAGATTTGAATTGTAACATAAGAGACCAAACTGGAAAGTAGAAATAGAAAAAAAACAATGAACACCAAAAATTAATAAAATAAGAATAGATTTTTAGTCTAGCTGAAGTAGTGATAGAAGAATCTGAAGTAGATATAATAGAAAAAATAAAAATAGCTAAAGAAAAGAACAAAGAAGTAGTTAAAGTAGTAGAAGAAATAGAAAAGGCAAAGGTGATAAATAGCAAGTAGAGGAAGATTTGGTATTAAAGAAAAAAAGATGTATATGCCAAAAGATATGAAGAGTTGAGGGTGAAGATAATTCAGTTATACTATAATGTGCTAGTAGTAGAATATGAAGAAAGATAGAAGATAATGGAGTTAGTAACAAGAAACTACTAGTAACAAAGGATATAGAAAAGTATGTGGATGAATGTAACTTATATTAGAAGATGAAAAATAGAATAAAGGCACTAGCAGAAAAAGTTAATGGTGAATGAGGTACTAGAGAGGCTGTGGACATATTTGATGGCAAACTTTATTACAAAGTTGTCATTAGTAGTAGAGAAAGATGCAATTTTGGTAATATGCAATAGGTTGTTTAGAATGACATATTTTATAGCAATAACAAAAGAAATAACAGCAGAGAAATTAGTGAGGCTGTTTAAAGATAATGCATAGAAGTTGCATGGGTTATCAGAGAGTGTAATCTGTAGTTTGTAGTGGAGTTGACAAAGAAATTGAATAGAATATTGGATATTGAAACAAAGTTGTTAACATCATTTCATTCACAAATAGATAGTTAGACAAAATAAATAAACCAAGAACTAGAACAATATTTATAACTCTTCATTGATCATAGACAAAAGGATTGGCCAGAGTGGTTAGCAACAGCAGAGTTTGTAGTAAACAACAAGGCATATTTAGCAACCCAAGTATCTCCATTTATAGCAAATTATGAGAGAGAGTTGAGAATGGGAGTAAATATTAGAAGAAAAGAAAAAGTGGAAAAGACAACAGAGTTTGCCAAAAGAATGAAGAAAGTGTAGAAGGAAGCAAGGATAGTATTAAGGAAAGTATAGGAGAAGATGAAGAGACAAACAGATAAAAGGAGAAAAGAAGCTGAAAAATGGAAGAAGAGAGATAAGGTAATGTTGATTACAAAAGACCTGGTGTTCAAAGAAAGACTGGTAAAGAAATTAGTGGATTTGATATATTGGTTCATATATCATTGATAAGGTAGTTTCTACCAATGTGGTCAAATTATGACTGCCAACTTCAATGAGAATTCACCTGATTGCAAATATCAGTTAAGTAGTGAGATATAGAGAATAAGTGGAGAGACATAAAATAAAAGAAGTAAAACTAGTAGAGGTGAACAGAGTCAAAGAATAGGAGGTAGAAAAAATATTCAATAAAAGAAAAATAAGGAGAGCAGTGAAATACTTAGTGTGATGGAAGTGGTTTACAGCAGAATATAATATGTTGGAAAGGGAGAAGGACTTAGAGAATGCAAAGAAAGCAGTAGTAGAATTTGAGAGGAGACTTAGTGCAGAAGTAAGGAGGGAAGAGAAATTGGATTTAGTAAAAGAATGAAACTTTAGAAGAGGAAAGTTACTAGGGAAATATATAGCAAAGATGTTGTATGAATGGGATAACAGAAGTTTTGAGAAAGTTGGAAGGAAACTGGTGAAAATAGAAGTCAGTTTTTTCAAAGAAGAAATTTTGAAGAGGAGGTAATGTCAGAGTTGAAGACAGTGGACTCTGTTTATTCTTATTTCTTTCATTATTTTCATTTTCATAATAGCATGGTTTCTTTCACAGTTCAGACACTTGAAATATGAGGACAGGGTGCACCAACTGCAATAGTCTCTCTAGAAGAGTTCCTTAAACATAACAGGTATGTATTAGGTGTTTCCAGCACTAGCAATTGCAATACTGAGCAACTCTAGGATGCATAGCAGTCCTTCAGACTGTAATAGTATATTGTCCAAAGTTAAATGAGCAATTAATAAGAGTTTTGCCTTTGATACTTTGATTAAGGAAAATAATGAATCACTATATCTCCACATCAATTTTTATAAACTTAAACACTATACTAAAAAGGATTACAATCTACTTTCTCTCATTTTTGACCTACTCAACTCATCTTGCAAATTCTGAATATATACTAAGATAAATCTAAAAATGAAAAATAGAAGACTACTTTCCAGACTGATTATCAATCTTTTGAATATTCTGTAATGCTTTTTAGTTTTACTAATGTTCCTAATATCTTTCAGCAATTCATGAATGATATATTCTCTGATCATATAAATATTTGTATCATAATCTACCTTAATAATATACTTGTTACAACTTAGGCTCAAGTAAGAGAGCAAAAGAGAAATCTTATATTAGATTAACACAAGAAAACTTGATAAAGTTTCTAGTACAAAGTATCTACCTTATATACACTAGGTTGATAGTCTATGCCTTGATAGTCTATGCCAAACTACATCTAACCTACTCCAAAGACTATATATTATACATAAGATTAATATGTTGTATAATATTATTGTTCTAGAACTTTCTATACTTTTCTCTCATATCATATAACTATGTGACTTTAACATATATGATTGATGTGTGATAGTTGTAATAGTTATGTGTAATGTTATGCTAAACCTTAACCCTAGATTCCAAAATAGATAAAATGAAAATGAAAATAAGAAAGAAAAATAAAATAAATAGAGTCTATTATCTTCAACTCTAACAATACTCATTTATTTTGATAATATGTCCACACATTGTAAACATGTCAAAGAAGTTCTCAAATATCTTTACAAAGCTGGTCTTTATATCAAAGTAAAGAAGTGTGAGTTTCATTCTGAGTTAATAAAATATCTAAAATATAATTTTTCTTCTTTTAGACTTACTATGTCAGATAATAAGATTAAAACTATCCAGAATTGGCTAGAGCTGAAAAAAGTTAAGGATATTCAATTCTTCCTAGATTTTGCCAATTTTTACCACTAATTCATTTTTAATTATTCTAACATTGTTATTTTACTAACCTATTTAATCTGAAAGGATATCTCTTGGAAATTTGATAATTTCTGTTATTATACTTTTAACTCATTAAAAAAAGTATTCACTTCTGCACTTATCTTTACCTACTGAATTTTCAATGCTTAACTCATTATAGAAACAGATACCTTCAATTATGCTCTCACTGAAATTCTTTCCATTATACATGAAAATAATAAAGTTTACTTAGTAACCTTTTACTTCCAAACTTATATCTCTATAGAGTTAAACTACAATACTTATAACAAGAAACTGTTGGTTATTTTTGAAGCTTTTAGAATTTGGCACCATTGTTTCAAAGGTCTGGTCTTTTTCATTGATGTTTTGATAAATTATAGCCTTATTATTTAGTTCTGCCTAGATCATCTAGATATCAAACTAATATTTTCACTGGATGATGGGACATCTATCTTGAAGGAGGAAATACTGGTTATGCCAAAGTTAACTCTCATAACTTCAAGCCTATTTTCATTTATAAACAATATGTAGTCTTTATTAGAGCAGCAATTCTAGTCTTTTTCTTATTTCACATAGTAACTATTATTGATCTTAACACCATTCACTGTGATATCTGTACTACAATTTCAAGTGTGTCATGGTATGCTTGAACCTTTATATTTAATTTTGATTTTCTTTTCTTTTTATCTATTTTTCTTGATTTGATTTTTCTTTTTCATTCATTTTTTGATTTATTTTTGAGTTGATGAAGAGACATGTGACAATTGTCACATAACATAACATTATAGATTTAGAAAATAGTAGAAGAAACCAGAACAATAATGTTAGGATATATGTTTATAGCATATTATCATTATAGTATGTATATGATAAACCTATAGATTATCACAAATAAGATACTCACTGGTTGTGATACTTGAACTTAATAGTGTTTCAGAGGTTCAGTATAAGGAGGTAATGATGAGTAGTATCAACAAGGATAATTAATGTTGTTAAGTCTAAGGTTTAGCTCT
>Ga0157364_1005436_pt1 | contig 12965 bp, 4 predicted proteins | sample AttsexASBM2_FD_111476 | JGI IMG/M metagenome (GOLD analysis project Ga0157364, IMG submission 111476) | Fungus gardens microbial communities from leaf cutter ant in Ribeirão Preto, State of São Paulo, Brazil - Atta sexdens ASBM2 | ecosystem: Host-associated > Fungi > Mycelium > Unclassified ... | reverse complement strand
TTTGTCTGGCAGACTTTGCATTGACTGGAAGTGCATTTACTTGATGCATGGAAAGAGGAGCTCAAGCAATTGACGCAAAATTTGCGACTGCGAATTTCCGCGGCCCTTTGTGATACTGGAAGTGCCACGAAGTTTTTGCAATAATAAATGATGTGATCTTCTTGACAGAAGTGTCATCATTTAGGTTTAACAGTAGTCGCGCACGATGATTGCTTAACATTGGCTGCGATTTTGCCTCGACTTTCTTTGCGGAAGTATCCTTGAAGGCTAGTCCTTGTGCTAGCCTCGAGCACCTGATATCGATGAGCGATAAAATCTAACAGCTGTTTAAGCGACGGCAGCTCATTGCCCGTTAAGGAAGTTTCCACTCGCGTAACGTGAGAGAGTTAAGTTTAAAGGTTAGAATGAGGACGAGAAAATCATCCCAATGCGTCGTGGAACGCTTCAATGCCTGAAGGGCGTGCAAATGTTTCGCGGTACTGTCAGAAATTCTTCTGATATTGCATTTTCCTTTGTAATAGTCGGCAAATCCATTATAACTTTGACATGAGTTTGAACAATCACGCGCTTGTTGTCATATCGCTCCGGTGAATGACTTGTAGATAATGAAATCTTTGCGTAGCGAGGAATGAATAACCGAATTGAATGTATCGAAAAACGGGAACCATTCATATTTGCCGGAAAATGTTGGTAAATTTAACTTAGGTAACCGAATGTGCGTACTACGATCTGAATCACGAACACTTGAAGAGGACAAAGAAAAGATGGACATTCGCAATGTCGACGAAGGGAAAATGAGCTCGCGGATCTTAGCGGATAACGCGTAGAACGCTTCTTCGAAACCGTCTCGATCGCAGTCTTCGGACTCATCTAATGATTCTAGATGCGATTGCACCTCGTTATATTCCGCCCAATAGTGTTCGAGTTTCGCCTTCCGCTCTTCGAGATGAGCCATTATTGACGGGCTAATGGCAGCAATTGACTCTACATAAATTCTAATATGCGTACATGATGCCTTTATGGTCGCGCGCTGTCGCTTAAGTATCGTCGCTTCTGATTGGTCGACCATCTTGAATGCAAATATGTGTACGCAATGGACGCGGAGAACTTGGTTGGCAACGGAGACAATGATCTTCTTTACCTTGTTACACACCTAATTAATCCTAAAAAGGGATGCGATAGATGCTAGATACCTTCCAGTCGAACGTTGTTGGACGGAAACGTTCCTCTCGCAGATGTTACGCCATTGAAAAATGATTTCCGTTGCACGTCGTCTGGATTGGACCTCGTTTTCCGCCGTCGACAGGATTCCGCTCGCAAAATATTGATTCTGCGTCAGGATATGACGTAATATGAGCCGGGCTGCGTCTCTGATGCTTAGACGCGGGCCTTGCGGCTGCTTTTATTGAATTGTGTGCTGTCACTAGTGCGATGCTTGCACTGATTGCTACTACTGCGACGCTTGTGTCGTCTCGATAAGATAACCTTGTCTGACTGCCAAATTGCTGCTCGCCACTTCACTGAGGCCAAATACTTGACAGAAGCTCGAAGAACCAAAAAAAATGTTGACGATCTTGCTATGTGCACGATAGATTTGTGATGGCCATGCGATCACCGTCCAAGAGTTTTCGCAGTATGATTGCTTCGAAGACACTTGATCGAGAAAAATGAGATTTTCCCTTTCCAAATTTTATTTAAACAAACTTCAAATGCGGGCGAACATGTTTTACAGTAGATGCGGAAAGGATCTCAACGATGCAGTAGCGTGGTAAACTTGTTCATCACGAGGCGAGATACATGCTGTCGACGAGATAGTTAGAGCGGCCATGATGATTTGAGTGTTCCAGATCGATTATGCGCGACGCATGCATCGGTCATCAAACAATCGATATCTCATGAATTGATCGATTCTTTTTCGATGTGATTAGACGATATGATAGACGCCGGTAGGGATACCGAACACATTGGCTCAGATCCCCCGCGTATACCGCGTTTGATAAACATTATCATGTCGATGTCTGTGAATAGTTCGAAATTGACGCGAGTATGTTTCAACATCGCGTCATGTAAAACCCGATAGTATATAATAATAATACACATCGAGTCCATAACTCGCGACTGTCGCGAAAATTTTCAAAGACATTGGCCAACAATTATACATCTGTTTTTTAAGTGCAGGTCGCTATATTCGCCGAGGAGAATTCTAATGGAGAATTGCTGCCATACATTTCATGGCGTGCATAATCACTTTCGGACATGGTACTATCTGTCATCGAGCTATAAAAAGATTCGAGTGATAATTCAGCTTTCTCAAATTTTTTGAAGCAGTCAATATACTCGTATGGAAATATACTTTTTCGCGTTAATAAATCAAAATTTTCTACGGATAATTAAAAAATTCACGTTGCATTATTCGTAGTTTATCGAGATACGACAATTTTTCTAAAATTTAGAAAAGAGGCAAGAAATTTAAACGAATCAATAAAACGTAATTTTATACTAGTTTTTTTATCATTTTCTTTGGTGCCGTCAATATATTTAATAAATGAAATATATTTTTCTTTCCTTATCGGTAATAAATCTACACGTCCTTCATAAGCGATGGCTATTTCTTTGATGATGTGCGTATCCTAATAAATTATGAAACACTATGGAAATACAATGCGAAGCTTTGTAAAATTTAATTTGCAATTTGAATACACGAGGCTTCTATGTCGCCCGGTGGCAATGATCTCGTACTCGTGTGTCATCTTTTGCGAATGGCTTCTCACATACATGACAGTGCGTAACGCTGTTAAATTTTATCCAATCGTCTCGCGTAAAATCTGCCATGAAAAAACGTTAGTGGATAAGATAGTTTTGACATTATATGCTAAATTTTTTAATTCCTCGGCGAGTCATGCTATGCAATCGTTATTACGACGAAACCGATACTTCGACAGCGAGTCATCGTATGAACAATGAACATAGTACATTATACTAAAAATCTGATGACGTTGGTATGTGTAGCTTAATGTTTCCATATCTTCCTTTTTCATCGTTTCCAGAGTGCATTCCAGGTTGGTATATACGACAAATGGAACGCGCTCCTTTCTACAGTAGTTGCTGAAACTTAATCACTTGTCCTCACTGGGCCTGACCGCACAGTTGTTAAGTTTTCCACAGTCTGCTGTGGATCTCCAGTTTTGCATTAGATTTAAAATAATATAAGCATCTGAAAAAAAAATTATTATTGTGTTTTTATAAAGAACATTTTTTTTATTACAAAAAAATGTTTTCATAATTTTTAATTAAATATACACATACCGATCGCAAAAGTATTTCTTGTGCTTTTGTTGATTACGAGTTCGCAAGGCGGAACAGATCCTTGACCACGCAAAATGCCTCACGTTATCATCTTGCAAATCCTGTACAATAGATTGACGTGCTTGTTCTTCTTCGTATTGTGAACCGTAATGGAAAGATCATTATTTCTTTCTGGTTCTCGATGCAGTACACGTTGACGGAGATATCGTGAAATTTTTTAATTTGATTCATTGGGAACAATGTCTTGAAGATTCATTACAGTCGTGTAATTCGGATATGATGACTCTCGCTCCATATGTTTTTAGCTGGGTGTAGAGCGGCCCGACCACCGATCACGCGAAGCACGCGTTGCCTAGGGATTGCACATTAACCACAGCTTTCTTTATTTTAATTTCTCGCGGGAATTCGATGTGACATTCCGCGTGCATAGGATTGTACTTGTTTATGTTCACTGTTAAATTCAATACAATAGCGATGGCGTCCATTCACTATCACGCTCCTGGAATTCTTCTGGCGATATCAGGATAGGCTTGACGACATGCGACACGTATCATTCGTGTAAATTAGATGAACGGAAGAGTTTATAATTTCTGTGCTCACACTTTTATTTGCACGTTTATCACCTGACACAAATTCACCATTAAACACTGTGTTTATCTTAATATTATCATATCTCTGAATACATTTTGCACACGCTCAAGCACTATTTTGCATCTTTAAGGAATTGGCGAGGTTCGATGTGTTCAGAGTTTATCATAACACTGAATATACGGTTTTCGAACGTCATATCAATTTCACGCCATCAAAGTCCCGCGCTATATCCAGTATCCACTTGCATTCACACACCGTGTTTTTCAAATTCTCGAGTCGCGCGATACGAGCAATCAACGATGTTTAACTCTAATCGATAATCACGGACGTTAACTCTGTTTCTCCAACAATTTGATGAAATTATCGCAACGCTGTTCTCACGCAAGAATCTCTTCTCGCGTATTCAATTGAGCGGTTTGTACTATGAAATCACGCTCCGTATGATCCATTGTCATTCTGAACTGTAGCTCGATTGCTGATAAAATGAATTCCCAGAGAAGAAAATCTTTTCGTTTTATATAATATGGAAAGATGCATCATTTGATTTGCTGGTCGTTTTAACGTGTTTGAATATGTTTCAACAAGTTTTAACGTGTTTTCGAAGAGACGATTTTTTATCATAGTAAAGATAGATAAAAAAAAATATATTTTGAAAAAAGAATGGAAACTTTATTGTCGATCCCCAAAGATAAAGAAAGATCCGATATCGTCAAAATGCATTCTTGTGATATGTGTCATTGTGTAGTTTAACGTATGCTAGATAGAAGTTAGTGAAAAATTAACTCGCATATTTCTGAAAATAAGTAAAATTCCAGAATGAATACACTGTCTAAAATTCATTTTTGAGAAGAGAATAGGAACAGACAGACTTTATTGTCGTTGGCATCGAGTCTTTAAATAAAAAAGATTCGATATCGTTAGAGTGCATTTTTATGATATGTCTTAATATGATATTCTTCGACCACGTCGTAACTGTTCTTCAAAGTATAATATATATAAAAAAAAATTTCCGCTCCATTTTAGGTTGTGTAAAAAAAATGTGGAAGGAAACATTGTTTAAAAAAAGAGCTCCGAGCAACGTTACGCATCAGTCGTTCAGAGAGTTTTAAGAGTTCAAAGCTATTGCTAATTATATTGTAAGTTCTCCAAGAAAATAAAATATCTCAAGCCATGAACTATTACATTCCAATTCAATAGGATAAGACGTGCAAAAGATAGTAAGTTTATTTACGCTGCTTATTACATAACTTCGAAACCTATACGTTCCTGTTTTTCCTTATCGTGAATGGAAAGAATCTTTCTTCTTTCGCTATAGTTAAGAATTAATTAATAATATGATAGCTGTTTAGTAGTAGTACGATGTCATTCAATAAGTGTTCAATAGCTACTCAATAGTTTACAATAGTTTAATGATTAGGACTCAACTATTTCTTACATTACTGAAGATATCATTATAATTAATTGCTAAATTAAAATCACTGCTAAGTCATATCATTTAAAAAATCGTAAAACAAATATCATATCTATTTAATAAAATTGAAAGAAAAAAAGTGAAGAGAAAATACAACGAGAAGAAGAGAGAGCGCAAGTAAAATGATAAATATAAGATCACAACGGGTGAGACAGAGGAAACTGCGTTCTACAATGGGTAGGAGAGAAAAAACAATGGGTTAGAAATAAAATGCAACGGGCGAAAACGCTACGTTCTAACACGTCCCCGCTGACGCGCCATTCCCTCCCTCGAATCTAGCGTCTGTGATACTTCCCTTTTCTTGACCTCCACAAACACCCACACATACGCGCGCGCGCACGCATATATGTATATGCACTAATACAGTGATCTAATATGTGTTAATATACGATGTAATATATTGAGTTGTCCGGAAAGTTCGTGCCGCAAAAGATTTAAATTTAATAAATGAAATTAAAAATTTAAATCTTCTGCGTTTCAATTTTCCTTCAAAATCGGCACGAACTTTCCGGACAACCCAATACTTATTTAACATCTTTCTATTGTAATATATAATGCCTGATTGAATCAAATTATTAAAAATTGCTTGTCAATTTAATTTATTATGTTTTTTGTCACCATATATTGATTTTACGTCAGAGAAATTTTCGATTTGTAAAGACACTAATAAAATTAGCGTTTTTCAGCGATAACAAATTAAATAGATTCATAAAAATATAAAAGAACGCTCTTCCAAAATTTGATAATAAAAATGATCTACAAGATTTATTGAAGATTGTGATGCATCGTATGTGGGACAAACAGGAAAGCAGAATATCTGAATCGTAGACATATAAATTGGAACACTGACACTTATTCTGTAATTGCTGAACATTATATTGAATTTTCATGACTTCGATTGGGAGAACGTTCAAATTTTAGACAAGGAGAAATTTTTGAATAAAAGATTGATTTTGGAAATGACATGCACATACATATGCGTACATACAAAGAAATGGCCTTAAGTTACGTTCAGATACAGACGGTTTGCATCATATCTATGCATGCTTGAAAATTTCTCTTGACTGATATTAGAAACCTTTTTAGATTTATAGTTTATTAATTTATTTTGACAAAGTTTTTTTGGTTGACGAAAATTTTAACGAGATATGTGTTATATTAAATTTTTTCTTTTTATTATGTAATTCCTTATTTTATAATTTTAATAACTTTGATAGTTTTTAATTCTTATACAATAATTTATTGCGGTTTTTATCGATTTGAATTAACAACTATGTACATGTGTTTTGTTCATCATATTTGCAAATTTGCCTTAATGTTTACTGTGTGACCTCTTATTTCGAGAATAGTTCATATTTGTGACACGTCGTCGTACACAGATGTGTGTTCCAAAAATGTATGATCTTTATATTTGATTTTAATAATACTAGTTTTTAAGTTTTAATATGTTTAACAAAGCTTCAATGCAATGCTTTTCCGTGATGGTAAGTCATTTGAATTGTTTACGCATATATCACTTTAATAAGATTTATTTTTTAAAAAATGTCAGATTAACATCTTTATCAATTTGCGAATGACTTAGACATGGACATGTGAGCTAATTATACTTGTATCATTTTTGCTAAGGAGGATTCCAAAGAAAATCGAAACGTTTAAAATAAAGAAGACATCGATCCAATATCTGAGTATTGATTGTTCACTAAATAATTGCGCCGTTTATCGTTGCTGACTCTCATTAGCCTATTATATTTATCTCTTTGTATTGTTTAAAATTCGAGAATCCTAATATAATTATTGTTATAATTTAATTTATTTTATGATATTATTACACAGATATTATTACACAGTAGTTTAATTGCATTTATAAATCCGAAAAAACAATTCGGCGCGCAGTTCGAATAATTACAATTAATATACATATATAAAGTATATATAAGATATATATAAGGTATATGTAAGATATATATAATTCACATTGAATTATTTAAGCATTAAAAATCCAGTTTCGACTGTTATAGATATTTAATTCTGGTTCTTATTGGTTGTGTTTACACAAATTTAGTTACGGAAACTTAAATAATATATGAATAAATGAGCGAGAAATAGGATTGATTAAATTAAGACAATTTCCGTCCTCAGTAATATAACTATAAAATTCATGAGAAGAAAATGTTGCACTAATTAGACTCTTCTTCAGTTTCACGCGACATAAAATGCTTCTCGCTTTTCTTAATATAAACCATACTTTGTATGCATTCCGAAATAAATTGGTCTTCACGCCTCGCGCAAAATAGACTACTTTTTGTTTTTTTTTTTACTTTTCTTTTTACTTTTAGACTTTTCTTCATTTTTTTTCAATATAACCGGCTCAGATATCGATATATGTGCGCGTCATGAATAAATCCGAGACCACGAGCTTGTAATGATGAGTAACGCTTCGAAAGTGAATGAATAATAAAAAAAGTAACGAGACCGTAAAACATAATTTTAATTTTGATAAAAATGTTGTCAAAATCCGAAATACTACTGTTAAACGGTGAAATAGAAGTTGCAAATAGAATTAATTAAAGTAAATGTGTTAGTTAACACGGAAAGTTGTTTATTCTCTCCAACACGTCTTTGTCGAACTCACAACTTTACCCTAACACTCAAGGTATAACACAAAGACTAATGACCAGAGAGGAAAGAAATTTAAAAGTAATTATGATTCATTAATAGGAGGCTTCAACCCTCGCCCGCCACACCAATCATACTACCATAAATGTCGTCCAGAATGGGACACATATGCTATCTTGCGATGCTACAATATAAAAAAAAAAATACGTCTCGAAATTGAATATTTCAACAAGATAATAATCCTAAACACTTTTAAATTTTCATATGAGAAAAAGTTAATTTTTTCAATTTATAATATTTATATCTAAATTCTAGACAGAATCATAAGGTTTATAATATAATTCTTGTACGACTTGTAAGAATTTTTAAGTGCTTAGTTACACAATATTTTTACAAACTTCTTACTAGCTAAAATATTTTTACAAACTTCTTATTAGCTACTTACAAAATTTAAAAGAAATCGTAGATACTTACGAATAATCATACGTCTTACGATATATACGCATAAAATTAGAATATTATAAGTTCTTACAAGTTTTACAGAGAACACTTCACGAATCTTAGGATTGTGCACAGAATTGACTCATTAATTTTAATAAATATAATTTTAATAAATATTGAAAGTTAGTTTACAATATTTTTTATAATTAATTTTATACAGTACGTAAATATGTGATATATATAACATAAAAAAAATGATAAAGTAATTTTGAAAAATATTGTCATAAGACTTTTGAGCGCTAGTATATGAGGAATTCCACGGCAATTCAAATCGGCATTTTTAAAACGTCATCATTTTAATTTTCTTTTTAATTAAATCGAATCCTGATTGAGATAATATTTTTCGCAATAAATTCTTTATAGAATTAATTTAGGGGGGAAGGATATATTATCTCATATATAAGAATGTCGAATGTTTCAACTCCTCATCATATATATATTATTAGCGTCTAAGATCGATTGTGTTAATGTCTGAATGTTTCGGCGCATAGTCTTATCCGAGATAATTAAATTTAAATTAAGAATATATATTGTAACATCTAACATCTAATTTTGACCGATCATTGGCGCTCTCTACCATATGTATGTTTCATTTACATGGTCGAATCTTATCTCTTCTTTTTTTTTAATTTGCTGACATATCTACAGATAAAATGACACGTGTTTCGCGAAAAAATTTGAGATTTTTTTTGTGAAGTTATTCTGCGACTTGTAAGTCGCAGAAATTCATAAAAAATGTCATTTATGCGAATATTCAAATTATTATATTATCGAAACCATTAGTACAAAAAATGCAAGAGACTTTTAAAGATTTTAAATTGTTCTATAGACAAATTTTAATCTACAATTTTTATATAAATTATTTTCAATTTGTTTATAATTTTCATTAATATCTTTTATCATCAACTTATCAGTTTAAAAATTTTCTAAAAATATCATTATATCTCCAATTCAATTATGAAATAATAAAAATAGTATTTTAAAAATAACCTGTGTAGAATAATTTAAGATCTATAAAATCGACCTCCTGCATTTTTTGTACGACTAATGGTTTCGATGATATAATAATTTGAATATTCGCATAAGTTGAATATTCACAAAAAAATTTTTTTCATATTTCATATTTTTATGTAGAATATGTTAGTAAATTTAAAAAAAAATGATGATGTTTCAAAAGTGTCTGATTTGACATGAAAGGCCTCATATAATGTGAAGGTGTTCTGTGCTACATTTAATTCGATTGATTGATGAATTACGAGTAAATGGAATCAGGTCACGGTTTGCTTCTTCGCAGATGTCAATAATTTTTTATATGCTTGCTCGTATGAGCATTATTGATGTACCTAACTCGTATATCCTCGTATTCTAACTCAGCAGCTCATGTTACTAATGCTCTAATTTCCGTTTGTCAAAATGATGAAATGGTTTCACAACGTACACGCCCTTTTCGAGGGATACTTTTATATTAATTTTCGCAATGAGAAAACTGTCTCTAATGTAATTTTGTAATTATAATATTTTCTATACTGACTATAATAGGGATGAAATGCTGATTAGATAATGGTACAAGAAATAATAAAATTTATATTTTGCTTTTGCAGCTATTTTCGTGTGCATTCAATCTATTAACGTATTATCTATTACGTATTATCTATTAACGTATTTCCCAAAATGATCAAATAAATAAAATTAAGTTATGCAGGGTATCCTTCTGTTAATTAAGTTGATGAAATCGAAGCATAAGACATCCTGATTTTTTAAAGTTTTTTATGAAGTATTTTAAAGATGTTTCTTAAAAAATTTTTAAAGACTTTAAAATTGTCTTATACATCAATTTCATACTCTCTGTTCATTGGATAATCAAAAATAATTGTAAAATTTGCAAAATAATAGAGAACTTTTCGACTCAGGTTAGTTTACTTTACATACGAGCTATACTATGTCAATATTTAGGGGATACTTTGTCTGCTTTATAATAATATGTTTTTCTTGTATAAATTGTTCGACATAATAATGCTGTAATATATCATTTTTGTACGAATGACTTTTTATTTTTTCATAAATAACAAATCTTATAATTTATAGAATAATTATGTCATGAAATAAATACTTCAGTACTATAACCAATATAACTATAACCAATTAATAATAATTATAGTTTAAAAAAGAATTGGATGTAGAAATATAAAAACCTTGTACAATATTTTGTTGTAATATGAATAAAAAAGACTATATATTAATTCTAATATACTGTTTATATAATTGTTGAAATAATCCATAGTTTAAAATTATAAATATCTAATTAATTCAGGAATTTGAAAGATTATATAAAATTCTATTAATATAAAATCTATTTAAAATTATCTAAAAAATTATATTATCTTATTTCTTTTATTTAATTTAATTCTCTGTATATATATATATATACACTTATAAATGGAAAATAAATGGAAAATAAAATTAGTTAAAAACCTTAATTGTCTTTTCAATTTTTTCAAAATTAAAGAAAGTTATTTAACAATTTTTAATTTCATCATACTTTACATAATTAAAACTTGTAAAAACATAACAATATTTGCGACAACTCACATACCATTTCCATTCCTGATTTTCTTTTATAGTGAGCGTGAAAATACCCTCGAAGAACAGCAACAAGATAGGGCAGCTCAAGTACCAGAAATATGGATTTCTTTTGAAAGTCGTTACCTGCCAAATAGCGATGAAACCATGCGATGCAAATACTAAACGCGTAATTATTGCCTTTATGGTTGCTAAGAACTTTGCCATAGCCGGTAGTACTTTTTATAATTTGTATATATTTCGAGAAGTAAATAAAATAAAATTGTAATCTTTCATGTCACTCACGTTAACTGTACATACACACACATTTATACATACACATTTATAATTTTGCCACTAAAATTTGGTCCATATATTTTTAAAAAGAAGTTGTAATTACGATATTTATCTTTATGAGTAAAATTAAATGTACAAGAAAGTATTCAGGGAAGACAGTGTCAAAAGCACAGTTCTCTAAAGACTAGTACAAACTTTCTACAATCGATGCGCACATGCGCCCATTGGATCATCCAAATTGGAAGAGAAACGCGGCTTTCCTTAGATCTTTTTTTTGCAAGTAGGGTCACATTAAAAAATTCTACATAAAGTTTTTTGAATAATGATTTGAACCATAAAAATTGTTTCGATACTAGCAAATGAAATTATTAAATGTTATGCAATTTACATACTAGTTATTTAAATACACATGTAATTCTAATTCGATCCTATTAAAATCATTATTTCTCTCATTATTATTATTTGAAAAATATGCAATAATATAAAAAATCATAATTTGATCAATAAATATGCCAACATTTATCCTATAGTAAATAACTATCCTATAATAAAATATCCTATAGTAGATAACAATTGAGGGCTTATATTGTCCTCACATCATGCCTTACGTGCAGAAATGCCAACGTCTTAGCAGAACAAAGTGGGCAGAATCAATCCAAACTAATATTTGTTTCTCATTTGTTGCTAAAAGGTAACACAAATTTGTTTATAATAAATAATTTTTTTTATAAGGCATAATATAACAATTAAATTTATTTCTAAAATTACTCTCAAAAAATGTAATGAAAAAGTACGTCAACGTACGTCAACGTACTTTTTTAAAATCAAAATAGTTACCTTCTTATTTTAAATTTATAATAAAAAATTAAAATGATTTAGTTACTATTTTAAAATAATTGTCGTTATCAATAATAATTTGTTAACATAATTTCGTTGTTAACATAATTTCAGATTCTAAAGTCAATTTGCTGAAATTGTGCGTGTGATTTAAATATAAAAAATAATCTGTTATAATTAGAATAAGAAAATTGGAAGACAGGTCGATCGAACAAAAATAAATTATATAATATGATAATTTATAGATATATTAAAATCATCAAAAAAAATTAGAAATTCAAAAAAATTCTACTATATGGAGCATTTCGACTTAACTCAGGACTCAGAGAACTTCACTCAGTTCTCTTCAACCACTTAGACGACAATAAAAATTATAAATTAATAAAAAAAAAATTAAAAAAACCATAGAGGAAAGCCAAATAAACCATATCAATAATTGAATAATGACATTATAAACATTATAATGATATAGTATTAAATAAATTTTCATTATGTCAGAGAATAGTTAAATTAGTTCCGGAATTGCTTTATCGTTCAAAAGCATGAAAAAGTGGAGTCCAAATTTAAAAGCTTTTTGTTATGTAAAATTAGATGTTCAATATATGTTAATTAAAATTGGATGTTCTCAATTAGATCAGATTATATATAATAAATAGGTAAAATTAAAAAATTATTAGGTGTACAAAAAAGTTCTGAGCTTTAGATTTGATACAACCGAAATAACAATTTAAATTTTATATATCTTCCCGCCTTTTTGTGGTTTTAAAGCGTTAACATTTGGCCTTCT
>Ga0157364_1005435_pt1 | contig 12965 bp, 7 predicted proteins | sample AttsexASBM2_FD_111476 | JGI IMG/M metagenome (GOLD analysis project Ga0157364, IMG submission 111476) | Fungus gardens microbial communities from leaf cutter ant in Ribeirão Preto, State of São Paulo, Brazil - Atta sexdens ASBM2 | ecosystem: Host-associated > Fungi > Mycelium > Unclassified ... | reverse complement strand
TTGTGCATTACGATATTTTAGAGAAAAATATTTCGTTTCTTTCTAATATTATATTTATTTCGCGTGATCAAATAAAGCTTTTCCTTGTTTCGAAATCACTTCTTGCACTAACGATTAAAAAACTCTAAAGCATCTGAAGAATTAAATACTTAAAATAATTGGGCGTATTCAAGCCGACAGTAATTAGTTTACATCGAACAATTGAACATGATTGATTCGTACTTATAGATCCATTCAATCGTTCATTGAACAGACTAATAGCTTGAACATGGCCAATAATTTTCTAACGTCTTAATTCGAAATAATTCCTATAATAATGAATATTCATTAAAAATTTTAACATTAAAGCACATATAAGTTCGCTTTTATTCTTATATGTTTCACCTTAGACATTTCTTTATCTTTTTTCTTTGAAATATTTACATACTTGTCAATGCGAATGTATTAAACCACTCTTAACTCTTTCGCCTTATTTTTAATAATAAGTTCTAACACAGTTTGAACTGGTGTAGACATTGTTCGCATCTTGCCCTTATAGTTCTACTTCGACATATAATTGCAGGTTCCTATACTCTATTTCATTATTTAATGACGCGCTATAATATTTAAATTGTGGTGCCATAGCACCTTTTGCGCATCGCAATCTTACAATACACAGTCGACAAATGCGCAGAGAGCGCCGCAGAGATGAATCGATCTTCCAGTCATTAGCACATTGAATATGATTGCTCGATAAACAGCCGATTAGAACGGCCACGTTTTCGCTAGATTAATGTCTCGCGGACATGAACCGCGCACGTTTCACATTCTTTAATTAGACAGGTCAGGAAGTTCGCCGCAAGTCACAGCGCGACGGACCAGGTGCGTTAATCTCGAAATCTCCCCGTGGGTTTTTACAGCAAATTGAACAAGCGGACACGATGAATAAACGAGGTCGACGGGATCCAATCATAAGATCGAACCGGCGCTCATTTTAATTATAACGAGCAAGGCGCTCTACTTTGTGCATCAAGTTAATAATTAGCCGGCTTACGTTGTCTTATTTCTCTGAGAAATGACGACAAGAAATGGCTCTGAATGATTATCATCGATTAATTTACAATAAAGCCAAAATAATTAAATAAGCAGCATTGATTTAAAATTAACACTTTGACTATTATATCACTTATATTTGGGTGACGCGTAAATTTTAGCAAAAAACTTCGATTATCCTCTATAAAGTTAGCACCTCATCCTTCAAAAAGTTAACATCATTCATTTATCTATCCGATTATTAAAAATAATCTTACTAAATATTTAAGAAGAGCAATATAAATATATTATATTAAAACATTAAAAAAACAATAAATTATTAAAATAATATACTAAATTTATTAAATTTATTCAATACCGAAATCAACTTGGCAATCAAAGTATTAATCAATGCTTATCAGATAAATCAATACATGCATACTTCTAGTAATATAAAATATAAATAAGTATATTGTCCCGAAAGTTAAGTTTAGAAATGATTGTCGAGCTGTCAGCGAGATGTCGATATGCAATTGTAAATTTGCTCGCGAAAGCACGATATAAATTATCATTCGCCATAATGTACTTTCGCATGGTGGTACGCGTAACTCGCGCGTGGAATATGACTGATAATGTTAATAACATACGTTGCACTGTTGAGGTTTAAGGTCGCTCGTAACGTTACCCATTACAAAATGCTTGCGGGTAATATCAAACGAGATGATTTTCAAACGAACATCTGCTGTCGAGTCAACATACAGGCCGAGTGACGTTAAGTGATTCCTGTGATTTTTTTTTTTTCAGAATCGTAGGGGACGCGAGCGTAATTAATGTCTATCAATTACGAATTGCCAGATTGCACGTTGCTGCGCTACGTTGTCGAGAGTCCTTTCCGGTACTATAATGCTTCGTTTATAGCCGGTCTTTAAAGGCTACCGCGTACCGCACCGTCCAAGGAAATTCATTATTCTTACTGCGACGGTGGAAAATCGTAAAATCTTCGAAATAACATTATCTTGAAATCTATGCGAATTATCTGCTCTCGTTAATGATCGATTCTTCTTTGTTTACTGTTAAATAGCAACGTAATTTTAACTACTTATCTCAAATTTTAACTACTTATCTGCAAAAATATGTTATCGAGCTTTTAAATTAAGCGATTTATAATTAATAGAATACTTGAATCTCTGAATGAGGGAGAGCTACTATAATGATACCAACAATGTCATATTTTAAGATAAAAAAAATTATGAATTATAATTTTTATTAACGGTCAATTTCTTCATAATTCTGAATAAGTAGATGTCGACAACTTTATCTACGATATTATATACACTGTTAAAGCTATAGTCAACTTGATAAATCTTAATTAAAGTTACCATTGCTTAGATGGTGCGGCTTAAATTAGGTTAAATTTGACATTATAACAGTGCATGAGATATCTGCGAGATATTTCATGGATAAAGTTATCTAGAGTACCTAGAAAAAAATCAGCCATAAAAGAAAAACTGTAAGATTTAAAAAAATAGATCTTTGCCCTTTCTATGTTAAAACACAATATTATTTCAATAGTAAGATGTATTTATGCAAAAAGTTATTGCACATTTCGAAGATTCGTAGTTTATGCATTGTCATCAAAGAATAGCAAATGTTGAATTCTCCGAACTGTTAGTGCGAACCTTGGAAATTGCGTGACATCGCGTGTAGTAATATGTATATATCATGATACGGGGAAAAGGAAACTGACACGGATGAGAGGAGGAAGAGGAACATAGCCAGAGCGGAGTGGCGATGAAAAGGAATGAGATGAGAGGCGCGAAGAGAAAAGGAAAGAAAAAAAAAGAGCTAATACGAATGAAAAGAGAAGCGGAGCCGCGGAATAGAGCCATAAAGGCTTTACTGCTCGCGTCAGACCGCGCGGCTCGCGAGGCTCATTGTTTCGGATTCGAGACTTCCGTTCGGTCGGAGCGGCCGACCAGATCCCACCTATTAACTGAGAAGATACACGCGAGTATGCAACGATGGATACGGAACGGGACACCACCGCGCATTCATAAACGGCTGTCGAGCGGTGAATGGCGGCGGTGCTTCGGGGAAATTTGTGGGCTATTTGAAAAGAAATTTTTGTCTCTATTATGAGATAAATTGCAGCCGAGAAGCCTCTGGTGAATTAGTCTGTCCGATTCATCCTTCTCCTCTTTCTCCTCTTCTATACGATGTACATATAGTGGCATAATAAAATAATGACGTCTCGCATTCTGACAGGTATTTCCTATTTTATAATAGAATGCTTGAAAAAGATTCAATAAGAGTACGGATCTGACGTTTTAAATTTGAATGGAGGAATACGTCGATTGTGTAATAAATTTTTGAAATTCGATTTACACGTTTCTAAAATGTGAGCGATCTTTAAGAATTGAAATTAATTTGCCGCTATCTCGAAAACTTTATGCGAAGCGCAGAAAGATTGATCTCGCGCTTCGTCCGTTTTCGTATGCAAATCGACGCGAGGTAGCCATCTTTACGCTCGATAGCATCGGGCCTTCGCGCAAGGTTTTATTACGTCGCTAATTAGTTTGGGCGCGGACGGAAAGTGCTAAGTGAAACAAAAGGCCCGAGTTGAATCGCAAAGGTTACTTCAGATCGAGAAAGAACAGCCGATTTTTCTTTCCGCTCGCTTCGTATCACCTATCGTCATCTTTAGAGACTTCCTGTTTTGGCTTTGCTAGGAATTAAATTTCCGTTAGAAATTAAAGATGAATTTTGCCTCTACTTAAGAAGAACTTCATTCACACATGATAATGTGTCTGTGATAGTTATATCATTCTCATAAACAAAAGTGATGAATACTTTAGTAAAAAAATTCTTAAAAATTTGAATTTTGTCATTTTCACACATATTAAATATTTTTTAAATGTGTGTCATTCTTAAAAGCAAAAAGAAATTAAAATTACTTTAATTTCATTAAAATTACAAGCAATTTAAAAAATGACTAGTTTTTTCAATATTTATGCAAATATGAACAATTAAATAGAAACACAGTAAATAAACTTTATACGAAGCGCAGAAAAATTGATCTCATACTTTGTCCGTTTTGCAACATTGAGATGAGTATTCAATAAATAATATACAGATTTACAAGTCTTATTTGCTAGATTTTGAAACCTTCTATTTCGGGGACATTTAAAAGAGAATTATTTTGATGAAATATTAATAGTCTAATCTGCTCCAAATATATCATGATATTACATTCATCATATTATTGCATTTCTTTGAATTGATATATAAATTGACTTATAATGAACGCTCTCGCTTCTTACGAGGAATCTAAATGAATCCTTGACCTCTTTTATATTATGTCGTAGTAGACTCCGTTATTTATTCTCAGCATTGATATTCACTAAGTCAAGTTGTTTGCAACTTCAACTATATCTACACAACGTTGACTACTTGAATAAGTATGACAATCATGCTTACTCTAGTTGTGATTTACTTTAATTCGAACAAACTTTACGTAACATCCGTATATTGTTCGTGGCTAGTCAGCACTGAAGATAAGATGCTTCATAGGAAATAATAACAATCCTTTTTCTGAGAGACTAACTATGTAAAACAGTTATGACGAGAAATACATCGGAACACCAAAAATCGACATCCGCGATCGGTTGAGATCAAATGACGAAGTATAATAATAGATGGCCCTTTTCCTTGTTTTTTTTCTTTCCCGTTCAGGTTTTTTTTCGCATGTTGCTCTCTCTTTCTCTCCTTCGTTTTCTCGCTTCTTCCTCAATCCTTTTCTCACCCGCTGCATCTTCGTGTCGGATTCTCGCCGATTGTGTCGGTGCGTCGGTGTGTCCAGTCGGCGAGATCCGGCAAAAAGGATGCCGCTCCCGCGGGCATCTCTCACAATCAGACGGGGCTGCCGAAAAATACGTGACACGCGAAAATCAATTTCAACGGCGGTTGGCTCCGACGGGGTTAGCCGTAAAAGCCATTGTGTATCGGTGCCCCGGCAAGAGGGAGACGGAGAATGACGGACGTCCTTTCTTCTGAACCGCGCGAGAGGAGGACCTCAAGAGGGCACCGCGCTATATATGCAATTCTGTCGAGCGTGCGAATTTCCTGTGGCTGCGGATTGGGTGCTAAACGATGTTTTATGCGACAATTTGCGGCTTTTCAGCAATGCGACCGGACGGCGCGAGCGAAATTATGCCCGCCAACGAACTCGCTCGTCGATTCTTAAATGAATCATGATGTGTAGGAGACATCCGGTCGTCAAAGGACAAAAATTTAGAAGATTGTTGCAAAAAAATCGGTTGTACAAGTCTGCCTTCTTTAAGTTATAAAATCAAACGTTCTCTAATATCCTTTATCCATTAACATTGGAATCATGTATGTTTCTAAATTACTGTTAAATGATGTTGAAAATTTATATTTTCATTATAAATTTTTTATATATGTGTATATACAATGAGAGCAAAAAATATTCGTACAAGGAATTTTTTTTATAAAAAGTCTTATTTGTAAAAAATAAACATTAATTAGCAATTTTATACAATGAATATATTCTGTTTTAACATAAGCAAACGAGCTTTGCATGTATTCCTGATTTTAAATTTCTCGACTGTACGAATACTTTTTTAAGGATTTAAACAATAGAATTTTTAATTTTCGCTTATTTTTCAGATGATATATTTTCTGTAATTAATACACATCTTTTTGGTATATATAATTTTAAGAAACATACAGCCTGTTGTATTTTTTATGAATAAATTGTTAATTACTCAGCAAGATGTGATCGTCAATTAAATGTCCAATCGATGTCGATTCGATGACTTATTTCTCTCTGGGTAATATTTACTTTTAAAAAATATTTTCTCTACCAATACTTTTTGTACTCACTGTGTATATATATATATATAAAAGTAGATTAATGTAAAATTCTATTCTTTTATATTTTATCCTATAGATTTGCTTTCAGAAAAAAATATTACATTTAAAAATGCCATAAAGATACTTTTAATTTTTTCTCTTTCTGTGTATCGGATTAATTAAAACTTGTATTATCACGACATCCGCATAACGTATTAGACAAGATTGAAGTCTCGAAAAGAAAACATTAACAATACGAATGTATCAATAAAGTCCAGAAAGATTTACGCGTAGGAACACGTGCTTGTCCTCGTCCCCTGACGTGCACCGTTACTCGAAGCGTGTAATCTGCCCCGAATTTATTTCTATTTGGTCTCGAGGGTCGGTGATGATTTGCCCCTGGTACTGAGAAATCCTTGGAACATCCCACAAGGGAGTGATCTCGCTCATGTCTCATCATTTTGAATGAACGTTTCATTGCGGTGATAAATTAACTATGACTTTTAGTAGTAATAACAGATAAATCAATCTTGATAGATTAATAAAAGACAATAACGAATTTCATGAAAAGATTAACGTTTATTAAGCTTCAAATTATATCTAATACAAATTATGTTAAAGAAAGAACGACGATTAAATGTTCGAAAAATCCGCACAAATAAATAAAATCTGCAAAAATTACTTACTTCTGCACAACCTGCGTGTCGTAAGCCCAAGTCGCGATATCCACAGCAAAAGGGTGGAAAGTTGGGAAGGAGGGTTTTATCAAGGATGATAGCCAAGGACGAGAAGGGGGCGCGGAGATCTACGGACAAACTGAGACGGATCGGTCGCATAAATCTCCAGGCTCGGTCCAATATAAATCCGAAGGCAGCACGTCGACGCCACCGGCGGACATAAATACGACTTAGCAGGCCGCGATCTCCAGCAGCTAATTGAGAATTATTTCCCCGCGATAGTAACTGCGAGATCCCGCCATTCATTCGCAGATCCCCGGCTAATTTTCCTGCGAGTTACGTGAAGGGGGAAACCCAATTGAAACCGACGCTTCGATTGAATTCACGAGGTATTGCATGTGAAGCTTTGGATTGGAATGAATGGTAATTTATGTCGAGAGAAAAGCAACTTAAATGTCAATTAGTCGACGTTTCCTTGCTAGTCCATTTATACAAATGTTTCTGTATTTTTTTTTTTTTATACAGTACAATATAAACAGCTTTCGCGAACGTCGTTTGTAACTTTTTTGATTAGTTAAATCATGAAAACTGATTTTTCTTTATGAGACTCTCTATCTCTCATCATTTTTAAATATTCTTTATTAATCTCCTCGACTACAGCAACGAGTCATTTAGGCTCGAAATGAAAATTTTTAAACAATTTGTATATGATAAGTACTATGAGATTCTAAATTATATAGGTAAAAAGCTTTAAATCTTCTTCTATGAATCGTCGTAAGGTGGAGGTTTATTTACATTTTGTACTACAAACAGGATACTTTAGATGTTTTCTAGTTAAACATCTAAATTTGTATTTAAGTTAAATACATAATGTATAAAGATTCGAGAGAGAGAGAGAGAGAGAGAGAGATCATGATCATATATCAAATGAGAGATCATGTATCAAATAATGTATTAAGGAAACAAAACAACTCAGATGATTAGATGAGCTCTCCGGATATTATTCTGAGTTATAGAAAGTGGAGAACTTCTGGATAATTGTATCGCACTGTTATTTGAAAGTAATTTATTATATAAAGTAATTATAGCTATCTAATTTTCTTTCCTCGAAGAAATTGTTAAACTTCCTCTTTCTAAAGCAATTTTAGATGCAAATACTCAAGGAGGACAAATCAAAATGCCATCAATTTTTCAGTTAACATAAGAATTTCGAAGAAAAGTATCAAGATATATCGAGCTTATAAATATATCTTCATATATAGTTTAGAATCAATTTATCAAAACTATTTTTTTAAAGTTATCACACAACTCACGCAAACTCACTAATAAATTACTGCCCGTTTACCTGAAATATCTGTAATAAAATTCGATATTGCTTCGCCTGTTTGTTACGTAATTTACATTATTTTCAGACGCAATCCTGAAACGCACAAATCGCAGCTTCGAGAGAACGGGCGCGATGTAATTTGATTCTTGTTCTGCCTGTAGAAGTAAAGAAAGCAGAGTTGAAAACGGCACGCAGCTCGGCCGCTTTCGTTTCGCCGAGGTCGAGTGTCTCGAAAGAGCTACACACTTATTTCAAAAACGAATGGTCACTTAGCGCAGCGGGGTGCTCGCCTCACGATCGGTAAAAAAGTTCTGGCGGCATCCGGAATCAAGTAGCCAATGGGCGGAGGGCTGGTGTTTTGTTTGTTCGGCAAACTGTCACAACAACTCGAACTGGTGGACCCACCCCTCCAGCCATCGTCGTCTCGTTTTCGACGAGAGCTGGAAACTCGAGTGCCACTACGACTCGTGTCGCCATACTCGAACGTGATTAATGTACGTGTTTTCGGAAGAAAAACGACAGCTCACCGGCCGGAAACAGTCAATATTATGAATGCATCAATCTTTCTAAAAATCTTATTTTACTATGCACGCGTGATAAAAAAAATTTTTTTGTTTCATAAAACTCATCTATAATAATAGAATCTTAATTAAAGAAGACAAATATAAAAGAATTTATAAGAAGTAATACAACACAAAAAGGTTTTGCTAAAATATCTAAAAATTTAGCTACATACAAATCTGAAAATAATTTTGTTGGACCATCAAAATAATTATGCAGAACTCTTGATATGATAATGCTGCAAAATATTTTGACATTCTAATCAGTTTAAACATACTTAATTATTTTGATAGTCCAAATAAAATTATTTTCAAATCTATATCTAATTAAATTTTTAGACATTTTTGCAGCAAAACCGTTCTTTGAGTTCTTTTCATGTAGGAATGAAAAAGAGGATTCAAGCTTTCAGTACACTTATAATATCAAACTTTTAGATTCATTATAATTAAAATTATACCTGTTTGATTTTTCTGGGGCGTTATATATAATTACATCAATATATTGCCAAAATTTCAGAAGTCTTTAAAATTCAAAACAATAGCTTAAACCTTATTCCATGTAAAAAGGATCTTCACATTCGATTCATTCAGTAGAAAATAAATCGATAGCAAGGTTCTTTCCACTTAGATCCCGACAAAAATTAGTGTTCAATCTCTCCTCCATTCTCCGTTCGCTTCAGTCTGATTTTTCTCCAGATTTCTTGCCTTTTTCTGTCTCTTGCAGCATATTAACAACACAGAAACGAGCGGCACTGACCGGCAAACTGTTTATGACGTGTGCAGTAGTCGGCGCGCGGTCGACTTTGTAGCTTTTACGACGTACATAGATATTGCTCGCAGTAAGCACCTACCTAAGTTGTGCAATAAACTCGGACAGGTAGTTAAAAACCCACTTCGGCGAGACTTGAAGCGCGAAACATACTGAAAAGTCCTTGTCCACGTCATTTGCTCGTCCTTGTGAGTATCACGCGGAACAAGGTAATGATATGCTTCTGCTCCATTTTTTCTTATATAAGAGAATCAATCTTAGTTTTGTTGTATCGCATCAATTTTTTATCGTTTTACCCAAAAAGAGTTTAAATTTAAAAATATCTGCTGTGAGAAAATAGGAATTGTTTAGACGGGAATCATTTCTTATTCCATGAATTTATAATTTATGTTATTAGCATCGCGCCAACAGCATAAAGAAGATATGAAAGAATTTATTTATCTATTATAAAAATATAAATTAAAATAGCTACTCATTGTTACCGAAAGTTATTGTCAATAATCGCAAGAAATAAAGTACATTACATTTCGGTCAATGATTTTCTGTTTTCTATCACGGAGAGAATTTTGTTTTAAAATGTACCTCGAAAATATGGTAGTTGTGGTACAATACAATATTTTGAAGATTTTTATCATGCACTTCAGTAAAATGAATCAAACTTATTTTATACTTTATTGTAATTTTATTAATGAATGAGAGAGATTTACATTAAAATTTTTGGAAATTTAAACTCTATGAAAAAATTCTCTCCGTGTAGAATCAATTTTATTTGTAATTTTCACATGATGAAAATCGCACAAAATGGTAAATATTCACGATGCTATCAAAAAAAAGTCTCAAAAAGCGAGTCACACAAGGCCGGCAAGGCCCACCGGCAGGCTTAGCATCGGGATTGTAACGATCGAATCCCGTAAATCGATGCCCTGCCGCGGTTCCCCGTTCGGGGCATCGTCGGAGCGAGTTATGGACTTGAGGAGCAAAAGGGGGAGAGGAGACGGGGAGAAATAAGAATGCCGCGTAAGTATAGAGAGCATAATAATCAGAAGTAAATTGCGAATACGTGAGGCTACCGTATTGTAGGGATTCTGAGGTATCCGCGGCTGCGGGGATCCTCTCCGTCGTTCCCGCCGTGAGGCTCCTCCTCTAGGGCTCACGGTGCTCGTCGTTCCCTCCGCAGGGCTTCCCTGTAGGGCCTCTTTCCCTCTCCTCCCCTCCCCCCGTCCCCTCCTTTCTCTTCTTCTCGTACGTGTATTCGTGTGCGAGAGATACATATACGCGCGAGAGTCTGACCTACCGGTAATCTAATTTGAATCTCGAAGCCTCGGTCAGATAATGGAACACGTATCGAATAATATTACGAGCGATTCGATTCGATATCATTTGTAATTCCGGAGTCGGAAGACCGCAGCGCGCCGCGGGTCCACGGAGGCCAGCCGGCTGACCGGCGAGGATCCGACGTGTCGTGCGAACAACTCATTTTATCGCGTAGTTCGGGATAGCGGGGTACAGCGTAGGTGAGAGGATATATCGAAAAACTTTGGGACCTCGTTGGAGCGTGATCGGAGTACGGAGATGAGATCTCTGATGCCTATGGCCGAACTCACTTCTAGTAGATATCTCAGGGGAATGCGCGCGCACGCGTTAAAAATGAAGAAAACGGAGAATCTCGGTTATTTGAAGAGCAAAATCAAATAAAATATTTTAAATAATAAGTTATTCAGCTGAAAAATATAAATCTATCTTGATTACGTGGAAAATATAATATACTATTTTAAACAAGCTTGTTTAATCGTTGAACAAAAGTATAAAAATATAATGTAAATAAAAATAACAATAACATATATTTATCCAAATGTTAAAAATAAATCATGATATTTTAAAATCATGATTTTAAAGAATATATAAAGTAAGATACTGTAAAATATTAGGTGTGGGAAAAAGTTCGTGGCGTTTTTTCCCGTTAGATGGCATTAAAAAAACGCCACGAATTTTTTCCCACACATAATAAGATTATTTATCTTAAATTTTTTTTAATATAAGGAGACAGCATATGTCCAAAATCAGGATATCATAAATCAGACTCATATAAAATGTCTTGAAACGTCTTGAAAATATTTTTAGACGTCTTGTATTCCGATTTTGACGTGCATGTTATCTGGGTTATCAAAATTTGAGTCAAAGATAATTCACTGTACGATATTTTCTTATTTTTCAAGAAAATAAAGTAGAATTAGACAGTTGACTGCGCATATTTTATTACTAACTTACTACTTGATGAAATTAAAAAAAGTTTCGTAGGTTACACATATCGTGATAAAAGATAATTACATAGAAAAAGAAGTATGTGTATACTGCCTGTAGAGCAAACGGAGCATTATCTTTTTGCCATTCACGCGTAGTTCTTCCAACTGCCGACACTCAACCAATCAGTCACATCGAAATGTAGCAATCAGTATCGCAAGTTAATTTCCAAGAACCTCAATGATTTTGCACGGTTTTCTTGCTTCACATACTAACGGTCAGTTGGCGTTCGTAGGGATGTTTCGAGGCGGGATGTTCCATGAAAAAACATAATTAGGACGTGATTTAGAAAATGAGGCAAATTACGCATCCGCTGATGTATCACGGTTGTCTATTAATATACCTCGTTAGTTGGAGCAATACGAGATTAATGTAAGTTGAGTAAACATACGTTAAGTGCAGTATCTTGGACTCATCATCTTCGTTTCTGAAATTCTCGGTAGTAAACGATCCTCGTATTATCTGCCATTTTTCCTCTTGCGCTACTCGCCTCCTCATTCTACCTCACGGTCACGCAAGTGTAAGATTGAAGAGCACAGGAGAAGCACAAAAAGAGAAGTGATACAGTAATCCGGCTACGATATCTCAATAGAAATAAAAAAAAATCTCTTTGTTCACGTTAATTTGTGTCAGGCCTAATCTCGTCCACCTTGCATCTATTCCATATTTAGGAATCCTGTTTGAGAAAATAAATCGTTAGGCTGTTTGGAAAGAAAGAACTTGGATTTTCATGAATACAAGCCACTCAAAACGTGGGCCTTGACGATAATACCTTTGAGTCTGTTAGCACAGATTACACTGCGATAGGGCACTGGGACATTTTCGTAAATTGCGCAACTCTCGGTCGCGTCTTCTCAAACAGACGTCCTCTCGAAGGGCGCGGCAAAAAAGGAACGGATGAAAAAGGGAACAAAAAGCGAAGGAAGGACACGCGGCTCCTTCATGACAAAGACGAGGAGGCTACCTTTTTTGTTGAAATTTTTCACATATTGCTCACATCGTCGGAAGTCGCGGGCCGCGTTTTCTGTATCACGCTATATGCAAATGAGATATATGCTCTACCCGAGCCACGTAATAAATTACACGTGTATAGGTAGGCCTAAAATTACGTACCACGACTTCAGTGTATGCCACGCATGCACCACGCACATCGCCTTGGCTCGTTCGCGCACGGTGGCACATAACACGTGTCACGGGTGCGTATATATACACGATCCGTGTCCTGCCCGTCTTACGGGATAATACATGCTTTTTATCGAGGACACCCCGAACGGAGCGCGCGCGCCCGCAAACTGTCCTTTCGTCGCAGAGGCGGCACGGCGTTTTAAAGAGGTAACTTTAATCTCGTCTCTCGTGTACTCGGAATCACGATATTCAGTCATTTCAAGTATGAGAAAAACCCAGCGCACGTGATAACGCAACATTCGTATTTGCGACAATTGTGACGT
>Ga0157364_1005433_pt1 | contig 12966 bp, 6 predicted proteins | sample AttsexASBM2_FD_111476 | JGI IMG/M metagenome (GOLD analysis project Ga0157364, IMG submission 111476) | Fungus gardens microbial communities from leaf cutter ant in Ribeirão Preto, State of São Paulo, Brazil - Atta sexdens ASBM2 | ecosystem: Host-associated > Fungi > Mycelium > Unclassified ... | reverse complement strand
TTGTAACTTTCGCGATTGCGAAATGACAAAATCAATATTAAAGCTTAATCAGACTGGAAAAATTATTAACTCAGGAATAAAAACATAACAGACATAGATGTGAAATGCGTACGTGTTTTTGATTTTAATTGATGAAATTCTAGATAATCCAGATTGCATACAAAAATACTCATGTAACATATAAATTAATAATACTTTAATTTTTATTTATATTTTTATAAAATTTTAATACACAGAAAGGGAATAGAAGAATAACTTTAATACAAGTAAATTAAATACTGAAACAAATAAAACAATACTGAAATTTTAAATACATATAATAAACTTGTATTAAAATTCAATTTATCAGTCATCTCTTGCGCATATATTGTATTTTTCAATGTTATATTTTTCAAGAACATTCGAAATGATGTGAATACATCTGATTTGAAGAAATCAAATATGATCATATGCAGCACTAAAAGCTATGATTTTTAGGTCAACTCGATATTTTTATTTTCTCGCAACGTATTTTAAAAATTATAAATATGTTTTGATATCAAAAACATAAATAGCACATTTCTAAATTAAAGAAGTTCAAATAATATTTTATTTTAGTGCATGAAATTAACAATTTTATATACGTATAAATATATAATAATTAAAAATAGCGTGGATGAACGGACTTAGTAAGGTATGCAAAATTACATACATATATATGATTAAAAATTCTAATATATATATATATAAAATAAATACAGTAAAATAAAATGGTTAAATGGTTAAATAAATTAATCATTAAATTAGAATTAAAGCAAGAATCGGCGATTTAAAAGAAAAATATTGTTAATTAATCATTTTTGCTTGTATGCTTTGATGTACAATTCAGAATTTAAAATAATAATGTAAATACTCTCTTATGAAAAATAAAAAAACTGATTTTTTTCTTGTAACATCTAAATAGAATTAATAATAACAAAGAATTTTAACATTAACAAGTTAAGATTACAATGTTAAAATACAGTGCAGAAATACTGCAGCCAAAATAAGAAAATGTATAAATTCTCTATTTTATAAAGAATATTCAGTTTTTAAATAGTGCTTAAAATTAAAAGTACTTTTCGTAAAAAAAATATACACTATACAAACATAATTCAATTACTATAGTAAAAAACTAAGCACTTAGGAAATCATAATATGATATTGCATAAGCGGTGAGTGCATAAAGTGCTCCACAATTCTGAACTTTTTCTTCTTTATTGAATAAACAATAAAAATTGTAACAATTATTAAACTGGATTTAAAGTTATTTACAATAAACGATTAAAAGATTTTTCGAACATGATTTTTTAAACGTGATGTATTAAATTCGTCATTTACTAAGTGATGTAAAACTTTTTAAGTAATAATTAAGTAATAACTTTTAAGTAATAATTACGATTATAATAAAAACTTTGTGTTACTTTCTCTTTATCAATATGATGTAATTGCATTTAATGATAGAACAATTGATATGTCTCGACATGAGTCAGAGTAATTATTTGTCGTAACCAGGAATATTTTTTAAAATGATAAAAATTGTTTACAAATTAAATGGTCCAACAAATATTAGATTAGCAAACAGTGTCTACATCAACTATTTTATTTGCCATATATATATATGCAGCACATCGCGTATTTAATCGCGTATGCATGTCACGAATAGAATGTCTGAAGAAGAGAGAGGACGAAGCTTTCAATCGGTCCTATAATCGAATTTTCGAGCTTCCGTCATCGATGTTATCGGGCAAGCAAGGTAGGCGATGTAGGAGACAGTTTGCAAAGGCCCTCAGAGCAAAACTCACCTTCCTTACCCTGACCGAATTAGGCTTCGGTCCCGGCTAAATGCTAGACTTTTTATTTTATTGCTTCTTTTTGCTTGAGCACGACAACCGTCACCTCGACTAGCGTCCTTACCAGCGATCTGCGGATCTTGATTTGATTTCGTCGCAACGGAGATTCGAGAAAGCCTCGCCTGAATCGAAAGTTGATGTTAATTAATTGGTTGCTAGAGGTATTTCGAGCACGATGGAAATTCTGCGATGCATTTATAATTTTGAATGAAAATTGTTAAGCAAAAATGCATTATAAGAAATAGGAAAAAATATATATATAATAGAAAAAAGGAGAGAAAGATAGAAAGACCTTTGTATATTGTCTGGCATAATTAAAAATTTAAAAAGCTGATGTCAAAGGAAACTTTATATTAAACAGGCGTAATTACTGTTTGTTATGTAAAAAATTGTATTTAAATTATATGTTTAATAAAAAAAACAATAATTTTCTTAAAACTATGAATTAATTTAGATTTTTATTTAACAATAATAATTGCTAATTACCATCGAATTATTTTTCAGGAAACAATTTTGTATAGCTAGCTGTTAATAGAAAGTAGATTTAAGTAGATCGTTAAGAAAAGAGGTGAGCACTTTTAATAGCATAATCTTAAAATTACTTCATTAATATATCAAAAGAACACACGGAGAATAATTTTTGTTATTCATTTATTAAATAAATGAAAAAAAATCTGTATTTCATTTATTAAAAAGATGAAAAAAAAAGAATTATTAATATTTACGAAAAGTTGGTATTCAACAAAAAATGTAACGAAAAAATATAATAAATCTTTACAGAAATGCTCATTTCATTATTAGTTTTTTATAAGATCGAATATCATCCAGATATGTCAATTTTAACTGGTCCTTTAGTATTTTCTAATAAATAAGGACATTTATCATAAATAATTGTTGATTGGGTAAATGATGAAAGTCAAGATGTCTAGATCGACTTTCGACGCAGTCAATATGAAGATATCAATATCGCTCTAGAGTTTTAAGGAGATAATAAAAAAAAATGATAGTAAGCGTTTTTGGAGTAAACCAAGAAAATCGAGTTTTATATTATTTCTGATCTTTCTACAGTGATTGCTTGAGTCTTGCTTATTCTAATTAGTACTACCATTTATTCTTTTCATAAACTTTATTTTATAAATGTTACTACGATAAAACTTATTTATTGTTTATCACAACTTTTAAAATAATAACTTTTTGAAATATTATGATAAAACTATGCATAATATAATTTAGGTAGAACCGATAGTATTATAAATATGTGAACTCTTAAATAAATACAATGTTTTAAGCAAACGATTAAGCATACGACAATTTAAAAAAATATTTCGCATGTAATAGTTCTTTTTGTTTTGTACATACCATATTTTTGTACATAACTTAAAATATTAAAGTTACAAACTATAAAATAAAAATTTTTATGGATACAGTTAGTTTATAGATTTTTGAACAATTGAATTGTTATGTCTATATTGGCAATTTTCGATGGAAGTCAAAAACGATCAAGCAAACATAATTCTATTTGCATGATCTATATTTGCGTTTCTCCGGCGTGTGAAAATACGTCTATATTCTACAAAACGAAGGCCGAATAAAATGGAAGAAACAAGAAATATGGCTATTTGTTTTAATTTTAAAGAAAAGACTAAATTTATTTCTAATCTAAGCATTTGTACAGGAAAATTAAAAAATTATTATACATATTATTTCTATTTTGTCATAAGGCAAAATAAACTTTTATTGATTTTTAAATGTAATAGAAATATTTAAACGGTAATTATTTGACGCTTGTAATTAGATAACACTTTGCAGAATTTAAAGCTCTTTAAATAAACCTGGTTGTCTCGCAGTGTTTTTCTTCATAAGCTACAAATATACTACATTTGCTGAGATATCGGATAAGAATGATAAAATTTATTATCTAATGATAACACGATTTATCAGTGAATTCAATGAGCATTATACTTCGAAGATTGTTTATTTTCGAACTTTTTAGTACTTTTATTAATTCGGAATTTTCTTTATGAAACACGGCTTGCATGAATAACTACATTGTTATAACATTCTACAAAATGTTATCAGATTCTATTTTAATTTCATCGTGTTGCTTCACAAAATGAAGTATTATAAAAATATTTTTTAGGTATAATTATAATTAATATTTATTTAAATATATTTATAATTAATATTTATCTAGACATATTTTTAATTAATATTTATTTTAGACCTTATTTGGACAAATGTTCTAATAATCATTCTAATTATTGCTAAAATGTATTAAGAACATTGTGAAGCGATATTTTTCATCCTAATTTAAAACAATTGAAGTATACTGACGTGAAGAAACCACATTATGCACTCGCACATCATCGATGCAATTTCAAAGTACCCTAACTCTCGAGAGGCGAATTTGCAAAGGAGAAAATTATGCAAACATATACGCAGTCCACCGTTTTATCGAAGACTGGAATATCCCGAACAAACTTTCCCAGGGATTGTTTCTCAACGCTTCAGGATTGTCACAAGGTACCTATCTGGTTGGTACTGGAACTTTAAGCTTGCCATCGAGTATAATGGCGTTCGAGCTTCTTCATTATGCAGGCCAATCATGACTGCAACTTCCTTCAAGTCATCCGCCGTGTCAGCCTTTCAATTATACATATACGCGCTCTCCATTTAACGCAGTCTGTAGTGTATTCCTACTACTTATAGTTGCTGTGGTTCCGTGTTAAAAACTAACTGCAAATATTATAAAAATGCTTAATAACTTTTTTTAATTAAAAAATGCAGAAATTAAAATATTATGAGAATAGTAAAACATCGATTTATTGATTAAATAGGTAATTATTTTGTAGGATTGGTTATAATTTTATGGATTGAGAAATGTACGATAAAATGATATAAGACAGCAAGACAGCATCATAATTGTTTACTTTACAGATAGAATAAAACAATTTTTCTATGTAATCTCATTAATACTAAGAGAATTTATTAATACTAAGAAAATTTATTAAAATTTAACAATAAAACATTATTTGAAAGAAATCGTTTTTTTTATTTTAAAAGTATAAAAGTAGAGCTTATAATATATATGTAAAAAAATGTTCATTGAATTCTTTCTCTTTTTTTTTATGAAAATATGAATTTATCTCATATAATGCGTAATTTTTTTTCAATTCTCTTTATTCTTATTTTTAAAGCGAAATGAATGATTTGCAAAGATTATATCACATCGAGAGAGACCAGTATTTAATATGTTAATTTAATACAATTATCAAATTTACAATTATCAAGATATATTTATTAAAAAATAATACTTCTGTCGACAAGAGGTATAATCAAATATCAATGCAAATTTTATCAAAAAGGATTTGTCTCCTTCGTTCTACAAAGTAAGTATTTGCAAAAGAACAAATGAGTTTAATTTATTAGAATATTGTTATATTTTTTTAATTAATTTTAGTTTTATCAAGAGTTGTAGAATATTTTATTTTTCTTTTTTAAATGTTCCCCGTAAATAAGCTATAAGTAGAGACTTACCGAGAATCATAACTAGAGGTTAAACTTACGGTATCGCTTAGGTTTCCAATATCAAGATGTATAGAACGTAGGTAAACCTCAACGCAGCCTAAAGGCAAGACATGTAGCCTACGGCAATTATATGCAAATCTCAGCAAGTTGTGCCTAAAACCTCAACATTGTCACCAACTAGCAGTCATCATCTCGATCGAACGAAGAATAATACGAGTAATACCCATCAATAAATGGATAAATAAGATGATAAATCTAATTCAAAAAAATATTGCGGATATTAGAGACAGAAATTAAAAGAAACAATATTAGATTCATAATAGATTCTTCAGATGAACCGAGAATTCCATTTAATAAAAAAATGGAAATAATTTCTGGATTTTATTTTCTTGATTCAGACAATATATCTGACACTTTAAATACTTTATAGATAATTATTTGATATAGATAAATTTTCCTCTTTTCCTATTCTTTCATATTTTTTATTTTATACATTACTATGTTAATATGAAGTTAATATCAACATTTAATAATATTATAGATAGCGTAAGCATCTATATTCAACTGTGTTCTCACTAAGACTTGTTATCGTTATTGTCAGAGACACAAATATTATCTCATTACATGTTTAATCAAATTTGATGATCTAGTTACGGTAGAAAGAGACTGTTAATAAATAATATGACAACTACGCAATAATTCCGAATAGCCTATATAGTCTTAAGACAGCGACACATCATAAACATTGTTGATCGTTGTGTTGTGCAATAAGTTATTAAAATTATTATGTTGTGGCAGTATCAGCAGAAACAGAACTAGTATTTTAGATCCGCGCGAATGTGATTGTACGTGCGCGCGTGTGTGTGTGTGTGTGTGTGTGTGCATGTGTCAATTTTTATCTTATTGTCAAGTATATACACATATGTATAAAGTGATATACTTTTCCGAACTTTACATAACTGAAAGAAATTGATTAAGAAGATTGCTAAAAATTGATTGAGCAAATGTATTCTGATATTATCATATCTAATCACTCTCCGTTTTTCTTGCTTATATTAATTATTTTTTTCGCTTTAAGTCTAACGTTTGCACATGATAACAAGGATACGAATAAAAATGAAAATTCCATATTTCTGCTCGGTATCTGCGGTATCGACTACTCAAGGAAATCGTTTCTATATCCTATGATCTATCGATCTATACACACTCGATTGGCGCGGATTATGATGATTACGTATGAATCATCTTACAAGTGCTCGAAAAAACAGATTTCATCGTACTGCACACGGATGCATTAAAGATACAAATGCATTTTTATTTGATAGATTGGGTAGGTTGACTCGGATTTTGCGTTCACTCAGGATGAAGATATACAAATGCTTATGATTAAACTCGAGCGCACATTAGACCTTACGAAGTACACGTTAGAAGTCCTTCAAAGGACGTATCGCAAATGATGTATTCGATTTTTATGCAAGTCTATATGAAGTTGATGGAAGGCTGAGGTAATATTCTAAGAGAGAAATTACACAAGATGTTCAGAAATTCGCGAATCAATATATTACAGTAAGAAAGTTTTTGAAAAAAGAATAAGTTATAAAAATATTTACTATTTTTTCCGAGCGGTAGTTTTTAAAACTTAAAGATTAAATACTAGCCATATATTTATAGATTACTGTGTTATAGTATTAGTGATGATGCTCGATTCACAAATAGTTTTAACGTAATCGCTGTCCAATTTTAAACCTTTGTATCTCAAAAATTACTGTTTTGAACAATAAATGACAAATACTTTTATAACTTATTCTTTTAAGAATTTTTTTGCTGTAGTATTTTGATTCGTGAATTTTACTGTATGTGTCATATTTTAAAGCTGCTACAGCAAGTAGTCGAGATAAAATTTGAATGTAATGAGAACTTTATGTCAGAATATGCTGAGCATGAAATATTCCTTAAGATTTTTTAAAATTGCACATATATTTATTGTATATAATCTCCTATATTTTAATTATAATTTTCTTGCTCGTTCAGTCAATAAAAAATTAGAAAGCAGTAGTTAAAGATATCTGTTTATAATAATGAGAACATTCTTCATTATTATTGTAATTTACATTTATTATAATTTATTTTACACCATTATATTTTTTTAGACGAATTGGTGTAACACAATTTTCGCCCACATACGCACGTCGTGCATTCCCTTGTATGGACGAACCTTATTTAAAAGCGAAATTTCATTTGCATATTAGTCACTATAAGGATCAAAAGACGACGAGTAATACTCCAGTGGAATCTGTACAAATAGAGTTAGTATATACTTTTTTCAATCTTATCAAACTAAAAACATATACAAAAATATTCGTAAAACAAAAGCAAATGATTGTAAATGTTATTATAGAAATGATACATACTATATGATACCACATTCCGCCGTACACCGCGAATGTCCACATACTTAGTAGGATGGGCAGTACATAACTTTGTCCCGGAACAATCACAAATTTCGGGAGATTTCAAGATGTAGACAAGAGACTCCATGAAGTTTCATGGATCGATGGCATTGAATCGCAGTTGGGCAGTCTACTCAGCGTTACAGACATGGTTAATAGTAAAAAGCCCGCTCGTGAAGGTCGATCAATTTGCGATACCGGATTTCAATTTCAATGCGATGGAGAATTGGGGCCTCATCACTTATAGAGAATCTGTAGTGCATGAGGATGGAACTCCGACGAGAAAAGTAGTGAACGGACTGTCAGTGGCTTACGAGTACGCTCACAGTTAGTTCGGTAATCTGACACCCGTATTCTGGGATGTTATCTGGTTGAAGGAGGGCTTCGCCACTTATTTCCAATATTTTGGCGTGTCCTTAGCAGAACCAGATTTGAGAATGATGAATGTATTCGTAGTAGATTGTTTGCAACCGATACTGCTTGCAGATTTTGACAATCATACTCGCACATTAAATGGTCAAGAGATCGGGGATCGTAACAGCATTATGGCTTTGTTTGATTTTGTCTCTTATGAGAAAGGTATAATAAGTTACGTATGGAACACTCATTAACATATTTTATATTACATAAAAATGGTATTTACATTGAATAGATGTTTCCATTAATAAAAGAATAATCATTTTTAAATCTTTTAAATAAAAATTTTTTTTAATTTAAGTAATTTACAATTATTTTCAAATAAAACGAAATAAAAAGATGTATAAATTTTACCATATATATTTTATACATATATGTGATTGATTTGTATTCACCTTTGATCGCTTATGAGTGCTTTGTCACTTATTTCTTACATAATCCGTTAATCGTATCACTGTAAATATGTGTAAATATGTGTACAATCTTGCAAAGATAGATAGAATTATCTTTCGATCATGTGATTTAGATCTTCAGAAATGATTATTTATTTAAATCATACATATCTAGAATTAATCACTGGCGGATTTAATTTTTATAACATTTTTATCTTTAACATGATATATTATTCTCGTTTTTTATATTAATAATTTCGTAAGAATTACGATTAATTGTCCACATTTCTACTACATTCTTTTTGAAATTTTAATTAAAATAGCGATTACAGGAAATCGTTCAAACTTGTGTCTTATTAGTGTCTAGGATTTATTACATCCAATTATACAAAGCTAATGATATTATCTGAATAGAATTGTATTTAAATATTAATTTAAATATTAATTTAAATATTAATTTTATTAATATTAATATTAGTAATTTTAATAATATTAACATAAATGCACATAAATGCACAACACTGCAAGATATTTTCTTCTTACATTATTTTAATTTTTAATCTTTTATTAAATAATTTTTAATAACAGTAGATAATAATATTATATTTTTACATATTAGGTGTGGAAAAAAGTTCGTGGCGTTTTTTTAATGTCATCTAACGGGAAAAACGCCACGAACTTTTTCCCACATCTAATATAATCATCTAAGATGCTAAACTTATAATAATTAATTCTATAAAATTAATGCTATAAAACTTATTACGATTAATTCTATAAAATGAAAAATAGAAACAATCATCATTGAAGTTATATATTGATTATAATTTATGTTTTTATTTAGATTTACAAAACACAGAAATTTAGCTTCTGAAATGTAACATAAAACCCATAACATATTGTATTAGAAATAGATTGTAATGTATTGTGTCATATCGTTTTCAGGTGCCTCTATAATTCGCATGATCAGTCATATGATCGGAAGCACAACATTCCAATTAGGATTATAAAATTATTTGCGCGAGTTGTAGGTATCTGTATTATATATGCAGAACGTTTCTAAATTCCTGTTGATATTTTTTTTTAACATAAACGATATTATTGTTGTGATGTATGTAATTATCTTATTTTTTTAAAGTAATAACAATTTTATAGTTAACACCGTTTTTCAAAAAAATTTATTTTTACTATTAGGTCATTTGAAACAGCCACTCCATTCGATTTGTATCGACACTTGCAAGCTGCATCAAATATAACAAGGCAATTGTATTATACAAAGGCATATTTATAAAAGACGTCGTAGAATCCTAGGCAAATCAGCCAGGATATCTCTTAGTGATCATACACAAAACTACAAAACGAAGGCTTTCTTTGCCTCGCAAGAACGATTTTATCTAAATCATCAAGCAGCACAAACAAATTCCAAAAAATCAAGATGGTGAATACCATTAACCTTCGTTACCGAAGAATCGAATTCCACATTTAATCGAACTACTACGGCTGCCTGGTTGAAACCACAGGCCAAAAGCATGCTAATCAGTTCTGTAAAATCAAACTCGTGGGTGATTTTTAATGTTCAGCAAATTGGATATTATAGAGTCACTTATGACGAAAATAACTGAAAAATGGTTATTCGCTACTTGAAGTTGAAGAATTTCCAAAAAATACATGTGATAAATAAAGCTGCGCTTCTAGATGATGCTTTTAATTTAGCAAGAGCCGGTTATGTGAATTATTCCATTCCATTTGATCTTACGACATATCTTACTCATGAAACGGAATACGAACCGTGGGTCTCTGTAAATAACTTCAATTTTCTCAATCATATTTTAGCTTACTCACCGCGAGTACAACGTCTCTTTCAGGTAAGGTTATTCTTCTACTCGTATATAAACATCAAATTGATTTCAAAATATAACTTATTAATTATTTAAGAGATATGTCACAAATAAAAATTCTAATAATATTTAAAAGTTTTCTTATCACTACAAACAATTAAAATTTGATGATATCCTTTTCAATTTCTTTTATAATGTTTTAATATATAATTTGCAGAACTATGCAAATAACTTACTTAAACCAATGTTTAGTCTATTAAGCTTTATGGAAAACTGTCCCATGGACAGTTCAATAAAGAAAATGCATCGCGAATTGATTCTATCTACTGTTTGCTCAGTTAATAATATGCACTGCCTAAAGACATCGAAAACTTTTTTTAAAAATGGATGGTGGATTCTATCTGAGAAAAGGAATGATCAATTACCAGCGAACTTCTAAAACCAATACAACTCTATATATATATATATATATTTGCAATATTAATATTTTAAATTAAAGTTTAAATATATTCGAATATTAGGAGATAATCTTATCAACTGTTTATGTTTCTAATATGTACTTTATCTTTTGGTAAATATTTTTCGTGAAGTTTATCTTCGGGAAAGATAACTAATTAATTAATATATTATACATTTATATATTTTCATGATATATTTTATGTATATGCAGTATAATATCAGCAAATTTCAGGAGTTTCGTGTATTACGTGGGTATTCAAGCAGATGATGATAATAATTGGCATACTGTTTGGAACAGGTTTCTGCGCACTGACTTACATACAGAACAAGAACTCTTGCTGAGTGCACTCGGATATATTAAAACTCCTCATTTAATCGACAGGTGGATTATAAGAAATGGATCATACAGATAAACGTATTTACAATCAAATACTAAATTTGTCAGCTTTCAGATTTCTCAATGCATCTATAATGTATGGACTCAAACTTCGCAAACAATATAGAATGAACAATAGTCAATGCCGTTTTGAATGGCAATCCCGAAAATGTTAATTACGCCATTGATTTTATTCACCATAATTTGCCCATGATTCTTAAATCGTATGTATTATGCGTTCTTATTTTCTTTATTTTTATATTTTTTATTATATAACTTTGCATCTTATTTTCTTTATTACAATAAACAGAGTATTCCAATCAAAACTTATTATTTAAGAATCAAGATAATATTATCATTTTACGTTTTCGTTATAACGGCAAATATTTGATTGTGCGCACCATTTCTATCGGAAAAGTTTTATCGGAAAATAGAGTTTTATGAAAAAAATGTTAAATTCAATTAACCTTTTGTTTTATTTTTTATTAATTAAATGTAACTAAAAAAACATAATGGTTTGATTATTTATTTGCAATGAATTCTTATATTTACAAAACAAATCTTGAAATATTTTATTCTTACACTTTTACAGAAGAGGAATAGATTTCTTAACCAAAATGCTCACTGCTGTAGGCAATAAAATTATTATGGAAACTCAATTAAACAAGATACAGTTTGTATATGTATATACAGTTTGTATAATTTAATATATCAATATATCAATCACACACACACACTTCTCTTATATTCTAATTATATCAATCACACACACACACACACTTCTCTTATATTCTAATTATATATATACAGAATAATTTAAAACTTATTATATTATATAAGTAACATAATTATAAAATGTTTATAATATTATAGCTTCGCTCATTTGTTAATGAGAACATTGAAAATCTAGGATCAGCGTTGAATTCAGCAGAAAAAGCCATAAGTGTTTTTACTTCATCCTTAGCATGGATCGATAAATTTTTACCTGCAATTGAAAAAGCATTGTTAACTATTTTTATTTTTATTTAAAGATATGATATACAATATATACACATATATATGTATGTATATAATAATACATTATGTAACTATGTATATAGAATATCAGTACACATTATATTTGGAATCGAATGTACATATACAATAAAATAAAGAGACATTAAACTTAAAAGTTTATTATGCAAGTCACTGCAACTATCCCAATTTTAAAAGAAATTGAGTATATAAGATATTATTTTTATGGAAAGATTAATTATTATTTGATACTAAGTGATGTAAGAAACATGTTATAAAATAGAATATTAAGATTTATTGGATTATTATTCCTAGATTTCGTTTTCCTTTTTATAAAAATTGATTTATATAAATATTAATACATAGAGGAAAGCCTCCTATTACAAGATAGGCGCTTAATATGAGATAGCGGCATTTCTGCTAAACTAATAAACTATTTATGGGTTACCACCAAGAATTTATTAGATTGAAAACTGTTTAGTAGAAAATTCATTATTAAATCATGCCTGTAGTTATCATAAAAAAAGATTTTAGAATTTGGATATCTTTAAGTTTTATTGAAATGAACTTTTAAACATTGTTTATTATTTAATAAATATTTGGCAATAAATTCTTCATGTAATA
>Ga0157364_1005432_pt1 | contig 12967 bp, 5 predicted proteins | sample AttsexASBM2_FD_111476 | JGI IMG/M metagenome (GOLD analysis project Ga0157364, IMG submission 111476) | Fungus gardens microbial communities from leaf cutter ant in Ribeirão Preto, State of São Paulo, Brazil - Atta sexdens ASBM2 | ecosystem: Host-associated > Fungi > Mycelium > Unclassified ... | reverse complement strand
GATAATGCGTTTCACAAGATAGACCGAACAAAATGTTTAACGTATACGTTCATAAATCAAGTTGTGCGACAGCATAACGATCACAAACAGCGTACAGAGATGATTTGCGACGCATCGATTAAAAATGTCTATGTCAAAATGCGTAGCTGCTACGAATTATAATGGATGGCCTATGTGCGCCGAATATATTTATGATTAATGATTTAAAATGGATTGCATTGATTATTTGAATTAAATAATCTCTAATGCTTGATTCTGTAGTTTAATTTTAATCTCAGTTTAAATGTATATGTATTCTTTTTTTTTTCTAGTTTAAAAAATTTTTTTAAATGAAGAATAAATTAAACTTTTTAAGATTAAAGTTTAATCTACATTAGCAGAAACTGGCATTAATAGTTTACTGATCATTTTTACACATTACAGTCTCTATTGCGTAAAGAAAATTTATTCAATCTTTTATCAAAATACAAGTCTAAAAGATTCATCGCAAGACATAAGAATTTTATTGAAAATTTAAAATCAAGTGAATGAATAGAAATATGATTCTCATTAAAAAAATTTTTTTAAATAATTAATTTTTTTTTAAATTAAATTATCTATTTTAAGGCTTAAATTATTAAGCTGTTTTAAATACGCAGTTTCCCATTGCACACGTACAATTAACTAAAGCTAATTATTATGTTGCTTTAAAAATATGGACGTCTTCTTGCTCGTCTTAATAATAAATTCTAACATATGTAATTTATTCAGATGTATGTATAATTATATTACATAAAGAAACACTTAATTATTTCACATCCGTTTCGCAATCTTATGAGCTATAATCCTCGGTGAATACAATTTTTCTGATTAATTTTTAGATTTAAATGATGCAAGCAGAATAAATTGACTGACATAAATTTATATAGCGAATTGAGCGTATTTGTCCCCCCTTCATTTATCTTTATTTTCGGTACATCGTACTCAGTCATTGACTTTGAACCGAATAACTTGTCGGTATATCATTCCAAAGCCGACATCCTCGATGACAAATACAACAGATGCGTCGAAAATCGGTTCTACGTTCGACAGTGCGGTCCAGCGTTCGCGTGCTGGTATGCTCATTAATTAACTGGTACAACGTTTATGACGGGAGTCAGTACTAATTCCTAGTTTGTCGGCTGCTAGCCAACAAAACCCGATCGTCGTAATAATTGTACATTCCAGAGCCTAGAGTCTTTATGATGTAATAAAAGAAGAGAGAACAAATGTGAGTGGACGATTAAAAATATATAAACATATGAGTAAAATCGTTACAAGATACGAAAATCATTACAATAGAATCGTTACAAAATACAAGAATGTTCCAATCTTTATTTTAAATTACTATCAATTCTTTCAAGAAAGATAGAAAATAAGTTATTTTTTATAAGCAAAAATTTAAATGCAACACTAAATAATTAAAATCCTTATTTCTATTTCAAAATTGAATTCCTTTATATATAGCTTCTTAATTTAGAAACATTTGATTATGACTCCACATTTTTAATAAAAAATTATATGCAAAAGAAATCATTTTCATGAGCCAAGTTAATTTCATTTTGTGTTTCATCATCAATAAGTACTATAGAAAATGTAAGAGTACCATTATGAAAATAAAAATGTTATAGCTTTCCATGGATATTTTATTGCGTCCCGTTAGATGGGATTAACTTACCATGACGATTCGTGACAGGCGAGATTCTTTCGTGTCGTACGACTGCTACTTGTCTGCAGTTGCTGAAGATTATTTGCTCGTGCGGAAGGATCGGCCTGTTCCCCTTTGCTGGCGAACTCCATTTCAGCGGCAGCAAAGCGGAAAAAGACATACCCTCAACCAACACTCGAGACATTGCTTATGTCATAGCAAAATTTCCGAAATTATCTGCGTATTTGGAATTATCCTTTCTCTAACCTGTGTTCATTATTTGATCTCTTGAAACAACTGTTGATTCGCGAAATCTCTTTCTATCAACAAATCTGAGAAGTCTCTCAAAGTCTATGAAAGAGGATTCTTCTTATATTGCATCGCAGCTCTTGATTGGAATTCAAAATTTTCAATATAAAAGTATTGTAGTTCTATATGAACCTTGGCATCTTCTTTGACTTTGTTACACAATTTTTAGGACAAGGATTTCCAAATTCAACCTGCGCGATTTTTATTCTGGAAGATCAGGCTTGTTTTAAAGTTTTATTTATTGCGGCTATTATTGCTCGAAAGTTTCTGTTCTTCAAGGAATGCAATATTGTGAGTATTTGTCACCGATTATTTTGAGACAGCTTGTGTTTCAGATATTTTATTTCCCCATCAGTAGCACATGTTCGTTTTATATACATTTCCTAAACATTTGTAGAACATTATAGATACGTTTTAGAAACCGTACATAAAATGTATATAAACTATATATTTAAATCAATAGGTGCTACCTGGATTTCTATCACAATAGAATATTTTTCAAATTCTTATTGTTAATTATACAGACATGAAAGTAATTGTTTGGACAGTCTGTCCATTATTATTCGGATGTTAAATATTGAAACAATAAATTAATTACAATTAAGAAGCATTGAATAATATGTTTAATAATATAAGCATTCGCAATATTACGAATATTCCAACTTTATAATTTTTATTAATAAGAATGGCTCGTATTAAGGCTAAAATATACGTATGATTTTAGGAATTATGTTGTGATTAATTGTCATTAAAGCTTTATTATTATCATATATATCTTTTTTCGCGCTAATTCTAATTAATTTAATTATTTGTATTATATACTCCTTGATTGACTATTAAAAATTATAATATATTTTATGCATTACGTACTAATTTATATTGATATTTGGACAACTAATTGTGAACCTAGCAGTGCCGTAATGCGGGCATGGAATTTTTAACACAATTTTCAATACCTGGACAACAGTTTAAAGAAATCGATCTAATGGCGCATTATCCAGATAATTATTTTCACATTGAGAAAAAAATATAGTCAATTTTAATAAATATTTCAATACTGCCAACTAAACATTTACTTATTATAAATAAATATTCGTTCAGTAAAATGAATGATTGTTAAATCAAATTAATGTTTCTTGTATCAAATAATATGTCTTTATATTTAATAAATATTTAGTTGACACTATTCAATTAAATATTTATTAAAATTGACTATATTTTTTCTTAATGCATATATGTGAGATGATAACTGTAAAAATCAAAATCCGAATCTTCACAAGTAATTGTTCTAACACTAAGTTATCTAATATACATAGAGAGATTAGATTTCTTATGCCTATAAGAAAAATAATGACAATATAGAAAAGATTTTATTATGAGAAAAAATGAAGCAATACAGAATCTTTTATTTCAATGATTGGAAAATTTACTTTTGACATTGCAAGTTTTCGAAATTGCTCATCAACTAATTTAAGTGTAATTATGATCAATATATAAGCTACATATCGGATTTGTCTGAATGACATAACGCCTTTCGATGTGTGGAACAATGATCTGTTGTATCTTGACTGTCTTGAAAGTGTATTAATCGGCATGATGCCTGGCGTGATTTCGGTGACTTAATCAAGTCGACACAAGATCTTGGCACATACGAGTGGGTCGAAAATATGCGAGTAGGAAGAGGCGTCTGTCAGTCTGTTTGTTCAGTAAATGACGCGAAATGATCGTGTGACGGATCGCGTGTCGGAGGATGTCGCAGGATCGTGAAAGATATTTTGTACATACCTTTTCGTCGCCGCGTATCAACGCTAATTGTTGCCATTTTAACGCCTCGCATTCCACCGATGATCATAACGGCGTTACAAAGATTATCTTTTACTCCTGTCAATTAGTAATACTGAATTTAATTGATTGCATTAAATCGAACTCGCTTCGCGATTCTTCTGTCAAATTTTAATTTAAACTTGGATTCGCCTTGTCGCTCCCTGTTGAAAAATAAGGAGAATTAATTCTAGAAAAATATTAAGGAGAAAGCGTGTTTATACTTTATACTCATCGTGCTAGAAAATACATACATCGCCTTTATATTTCACAAATTTCAAAGTAATTTTTATTCTATGAATCTCTCGAGAGGGTTAATTAATTTTCACTCTTTATTAAATCTCTAAAACAAAATTCTACCTCAACTGTGTGATTATTTCAAAAATAGATCCGCAATTAATTTAATATAGAGAGAGCGAAAAGAACTCTGCGCTCTGTCTTCCTCTTTCTCGCCGGATAGAATTACCCAACAGCTGGAATAAAGCTCCGAGAGCTTAATGTCTATTCTCGCTCATATATGTATTCTCATCTCGGCGTGTGTGTGATCCAATGCGATCTGAAATCGAGTAACGATAAAGCCCAGTGGGCGCGTTCTCCACCCCCACGGCATGCTATTCGAATATCCGCGTGCGAAATTCGTGTGGCTAAGATCCAGCGAGTGTTTCGCTATATTAAGATCTCCCTTACGTAACGGATACTCATATCCATACGAATACATTTGAACATTTAATATGCCGTCGTGGTGCTTTCGTCGAGTGTACATGCGCTTGCGAATTCGAGTGCGAATTAATTCGCGAACGCAATTTCATTGCAATTATTTATTTCGTAAGTGCACGTTGACGAAACTAAATGTGAAACTGAATGTGTTATAAAAAGTTAAGCAGTAAGAATTTTATCGTTAAGTAATACATATAAGTACAAGTTAATGAGGATGATATTATTTAATTTTATCTTCCATTATATTTCTATGTATTTATTTATATTTAACTATCTGTTATGAAAGGTTGAGCAGTATTAGGACTATTTCATTCCTCAAGAATCTTGTACTAATGATAATTAATTTAATAAAAATCCGATTAAAATACGAGAAGTAATGTAATGAAATCGAATTTCTCAAGATTCTTTTTATTTTATCTTCATTTATCTTAAAATAAACGTAAGGTTGTCATCGCGCTTTAAAGAATATTACGTATATTAGTTTCAAAAAGTGATTGGAACTGAAAACTTATATTTTCAGTATAAAAATAAATATTTTATATATATAAAACAATTCAATAAAATCAATATTTCTATTTAACAATTCAATTTTATAGTTTAAATGAAAATTTTCTCATTTAATCTTAAGTATTTTTTAAAACATTATTTCTTATTGAAATAATTAAAAAAATTTTTTTAATAATTAAAGTTCTAAATTGTCGCCAAATTTTTTATATATTATTTTCAAATACGATATAGAAAATTTATAATTTTTTCATAATTTTCTTATTTTGTGAAAAAAATGTATAATACATCCTTAATGCTCAAGTATTGGTTAGCGAGGAAATTTGTGGTTATTAAATTGCCAAATGTTATTAAAATATCATCTCGTAATCTCTCTCTCCACGAAAGTACGCAACTTAGCTGTCTTGTAAATATAACGTGAATAAAGTTTAGTGGGGATATCGTGTGAGATATTTTCTTGGCATTTCCCCAAATCCACGTTTCAATCCTATAACGAGTTTTACACTCTTATTATCTCATTTCGAAAATTACTTGACATGTGCTAATATATATGATGCTACACATATTTCAACAAGACAATTATCTCGCGATGAGAGAAATTCAGTGAATTGATCATAGATAACACCTATCATGTTGTAAATAATTATAACTTAATAATCCTTCGCTGGTCAAATTGAAATTGAAATTGGATTTAAAGTTAAAGTCGATATTTTGAATATGATAATTCTGGTAAATAAATTTAAATACAAAATATTAATACAATATATAAAAAATAAGTAAAATATAATTCGACTTCTATAATAGTAGTAAAATTTCATTAAAGCTTTTATAAGTATGGTATAATTTTTCAGATTTTTATACAGTACAATATAAAGTTTGTAATGAAGTTTAAAACCCCAGGCTGATCAAAGATGCAGAATTTCACATGGCTGAAGAATAATTATCGTGTTATATTATTTAATAATTATATATAATATATAATATATCGCATAATGCATGTTGTGTTATAATTTAATAATTATGTACATAAAAATAATTTACACATGACAATAGACTTTTCAAGTTCACTTTCTCTCTCTCTCTCTCATAATTTTTAAATTTCAGATTATTGATCAAATAATATATTGAAAGAAAAGATTGATTGCTGCAACAATTTAGATAATAAAATAAGGCATTTTTAATCGGCTGCAGCAACTGGTTTTTAGTTGTAGCAGCAAATTTTTAGCATTAGCCTATCCGCAATATATGATTTCAATATATGATTTCGATAGGCTAACGCAACTAAAAATTTGCTGTTACAACCAAAAACTGGTTGCTGCAGCCGATTAAAAATGCTATTTCTTATTTTACTATCTAAATTGTTACAGCAACCGATCTTTTCTTTCAGCGTATTATTTTTTTTTATTATTTAATGATTTGAATTCCATAAATAGGCTAAAGACTAACTAACATTAGTCTATGAAATGAAGCATTTTTATTTATATTAGTATAAAAAAACGCGAGCTTTTATTCTCTTTTTTTTAAGACTACATAAATACAGAATTTTTAAGAATATATAAAAGCAATGTAATTGATATAAGAATAACAAATCGCAAAAGGAAATATTATGAAATTATTAATATCTAAATATTAATATTTGTAATAACACTACTAATATTAATAATCATCGCAATTAAAACTCATTTTAATTGCAGTTGAATGCAGTTTTTGAGAAATACTTCTACTGATTTTATAAATATCTACCGTATCACAATCATGATACAGAAATTACTTACATAGTCCAATGTCATGAAAGAGATATTGAAGAATTCGTAACGGGATTTCTAACATGAAATTTTCCAACACTTGTTTGTGGTGCACTTTCGATGTAATGATAATATGTATGCCGTTTTATATTTGTTCAACATTCTTTTTAGAATTAAATTTCATGTTTTCGAAGATCACATAATATGAGAGATATGCAATTAAGATATTAAATTAAAAAAACATCCATCTTTTTCTGAAAGTCTTGCGTTGAGCATACACCTATTTTTATTTCTTTTTGTTAGCTTTCTTGAAAATGAATGATCAATCTCGTCATTAATCGAATGATTATCCACTTATGTTTGAATAAGTTTTACATGTTAAGCTCAAACTGAAAGATGCCAGTCATCTTCATTAGATAAATTTTTATGGCTTAAGATTTCTAGATCAAAGAAAAACGTTCCTCTTTTCTATTACAGCGTGAATTATAGAAGATGATGCGATTCCATAGCTTTCTTCTTGATGTTCTCTTTTTTTCTCTTTTATTCATAATGATAACATCGTTTCTTTGTAATAATTTCTCATCCTCTTCAAATTTTCCTTTCTTCTCTCAGATTTTTTTCTTTTTTTCAAATTATAATATTAGTACACACAACATAAATGTTTATTCTTCTGCCAGATGATTTAACGATGCACAAAATCGAAGATTCTATGCAGTGACTTCCGGTGAGAAGCATTACAATACGATAAAATTACGAGGAAGAGGAGTAAGAGATTCAGATAATTGAGATAAATCTGATGACAAAAGATAAGAAATAAGAAATATAAAAGACAAGAATGCAAAGAAACGCGAGATAGATTTGACTAGATGAGGACAGAGAACAAAAATACATATAAGAACTTCGCAAAAATCAGTATCGCTCGTTTCACGATAAAATTTCGAATTAAAACTCGAGATAAGAAAATTTTGATTAAAACGCAACAGCAATTTGATTTCCCCTTTTCTTTTTATGAAAAAAACTTAAGAAATTTTAAATTCAAATTTGAGCTTCGAGTATAAATTAATCTAGATCTAAGTCGAATTTGATTTGCAATTCAATCTCTTCAACTTTTGAAAAATGAAAAAGATAGATTAGATCACTATTGCACCCTTCAATTTTTGATCTCGTATCGTCAAAAAAATCTTGTAAGTCTCAGTTATCTCGGAGAAGACGCGATCCCCCTTCGAACAAGTCCCCTTTGACTGGTAACCCCCGGGGAATAACAACGATGCGAGGGTGGAAGTCTCGATGCGACTGACTGTTGGTGTTTCATTCAAGAAGGCGTCGCGACGCCAACGTCGAGGCGCGCACGCGCCAGCGGGCGCGGCGCGGCGCCGCCTTTCTTCCTTCCGTCGTCTATTTGGGCCCGTGTTGCACCCACGCACCCACGCAAATCGCACGCGTCCACGCACGCGCGTATCGCGCGCCGATTTTTATTTCGATCGATTGAAATATATTCCGGTATTAATAGACGAACGGGCTGGCACACCCTTTTCGTTGCGACTATTCGGAGTGGATCTCAGTGAAAAAATTCTCTAATATAATTCTTGAACGATGCGAAATACATGTCTTAGCATTTTGTAAATTGACAGATAATTCTATTTTATGGAATTATAGAAATAATTTTATTATGTATTTATTTAACGTATGTTTATCTTGTAAAATTGTCAAATTTAATTTGGTTGCGTGATAAATAATTCAGTTTTATTCTACATGTTAAAATAATTATCCTTTTTGTGTTATATAAGAGTAATTAAAAATTTTAAATATTACAGGTTATATGGATAGTTAGTACTATCTTAAAAAATTTTGAGAGATTTTCACGATTTCTTTAAGAAAGTCTTTAAGAAATTTCGAAATAATGTATTTTTTGGCATGTGACGTAAATATATATATATTTTATATATAAAAAATCATTGTTTTCTTTCAATTAAAAATATAAATTTTCTTTCAATTAAATAGAATAGACATGCAGTTAAAATTAATCGATTACGACAGTCTGATAATTACAGAGTGACAAACAGTTTCAATAAAGAAAATTAATTCGATGTTTATCATGGAAGATAAGAACTTGCTTCTTCGGCTTGATCTTTGAATCTCGAATGCTGTGAATAGACCAGCCGCTTGCAAGAGGGTCATTGAGTATCGTGCAATCGTGTCTGTTTTTATAAGCCGGAGAAACTCTTGAGAGGCGTGATCGTTAGTGCGAGATCAATGGTCGACGTCGATGATCGACGATCCGCAGTTGAGAGTCTTCAAGCCGACACCCGTCATATCTTCAAAGCGCGAATTGCGTCCGATTGAGTGACGTGACCTCAAGCCTCGATATGGTAACTTCAAGCCTTCTGAAGCAACACACCTGGAGAAAAATTACAGGCCTGCACACGATGATTATGCGCAAGTTGCAGGCCTCGAAATAAAAATCATATATTTCTATATTGTGTAATAGCAGGTCTGGTCTGCGCCAAAATCAGGCAACTCCTTTTCAATAGCGCATCAAATGTTCATGATATTTACACTTTTTTAACTAGATATATGAAGAAGCTATGTTTATATATATATATATATGTTATTGATTAATATAAATATATTTATATAAATTATAAGAAACTAATTGGCATTCAGTATATCAATATTAATTTTGCTATTGAAATTTTGCTGTTATATTTATACAAAAATATAATAATAAAAAATGAAGTAAGCAAAATATCTTCTTTTGTGCTTGTTAAAAAAATAATAAATTGATATGTGAAATTTTTTTGTTTTCATTGGTTACAAATTTTCGATAAACAATTCGGTACAATTTTTCGGTACATTTAATATATTCTCAGATTCTGTCTAAACTTCCGTTAGATACAAATAGTTGCGAAATGACACGGATAAGCGGCTGCGTGTCACTGAAATAAAACTCGCAGCCATCTGGATTCGTGGTGTATGGAAAAACAAACTCGTCGCTTCGATTCCTTCGCGTTTTACGATTCGTCCGAAAATCTCACAATAATTCGCGGATATCCGAAAATATGCCCAAAGGCGAATAAATTAAATTTTTTTATTTTTCATACCTCTCTGAAAGAGAAGCTGATGTTTTGTGTACATATATGTGTGTGCCAAAAATGATTTCAAAAATCAGTATTACATCCATCTGAAATCAATTTAAAAAAAATTCAAATGTCGAAAGCAAATAGTAAAAATTGTACTGATATGGTATCCAAAATAATATATTCATATTAGCTACTTGTTAACTATAGGAACTTGTTAATAGGAAATTTGACTAATGAGAAATATAAGAAATTTGTCACGGAATAATATCAAGAAAATAATTAATATTTTGAGAATCATATTTTTTACTATTGATTAAGTATACTGTTAAAAATAAAATGTTAATTTTAACTTAAAAACATATAATGAACTTTCTAAAATATGCAAGAAATGTTAAGATTTACACAAAAATGTGAATTTTGTATATCTCGGAAAGTCCACGATACATCTTTAAGTTAAAATTAACATTTTATTTTTTACACTTTTTTCAAACAATTTAGAAAGAAAGCTTATTACTCCAGAAATGAAAGTCTGGCAATCCGTTAAACGGCCGCCTGCTAGCACGTATCGTTTCCCTTAGCCCAAGAATATATATAAGCTATTTTCAACCTCGATCATCGCGAGAAAAAGCGAGCAATGCAAAATTCGTTCCGAGAAAATACGAAAAATTTGTGAAGTAAAAAAAAGAAAAGTTGACCAAGTATTTTCGATTTTGAACTTTTTGCCATTTTTAATTAACGACTATTTTACACATTATTTTTTGATCAAAGAAAACTTGAACAAAAACTGTCTTACAATTAAAAGAAAACATTCTTTTTTTTACAATTGCAACTAAAATTTTTATGTAAAACGATATCAATAGTGGAAGAATAAAATTGTGACTGTTTTTATATTGTTATATTTTAAATATATGTGAAAAAAAACGCGTTTATATTAATTCATGTAGCAATGGTTCTTTTTATTTATAAATAAAATATAAGCTGATATTGTTTAATTTTTTTTTTCAACATTCTAATTAATCTGTTCTACATTACGCGAATAAAGTGAAGGCTCTTTCTAAATGATGTACAGATAAAAATTCAACACTTTATTTACGCAAGAAGAAGATATGATCTTGGGAGGGAAGGGAGGGGGGGCTAATTCAAATATAAAAAGTTTTTGTACGTTTTTACTGCACTCTGAATTTATAGAGTAGATAAGACGAGATTTATTTCACTCCTTTGCTGTTTTCATTTTTTTCTTATATTTGACTATCGAAAGATTTCTGAAGGAACAAAAGATATAAGAGATCGATTACGGGCGAGGAAATCGGAAAGAGCATACGCCGAGAGTGAACGGCAGGAAAGTGGAGGTGCATATTCATATGGAGTAAGAGGCAAGAAGGGACATTCTATTTCCGGATGCGCGGCTTACCAAATATACGCGACGCCACTCGTCTTTACGACGTATATAGCTTCCACCATGTTCACCCATGCCTCTTCCTGCCACCCCCACGTCCGTGCGCCATTTTGACGGACCAGGTTTCTCAGTCTCTCACGTTCATTAAGCGACCTCGCCCGCCGCGAATGCGGACGCATTTAAACAACCGTAATTGTACGTTCTCGTGCGGTTCTCTCTCTGCGATAAAACCACAGAGTTTGTTAAACGTTTCAGCTTTCACTCGGCCATAGTCTAGTTTGGAGAATTACTTCATGTAGTAGCAAATTATTTCACTCATCTTTCATACACGTCTCTTTTGTAATGCATAAATATCTGTCTAAATAATTCAGCGTATTACGAGCGACATCATATTTTATTTATATTTATCAAAAATGTTTTTTAGTAATATTAAATATTAGAAATATTATTATTACTCGCTACAAAAAGTATCATTAGAATTTAGTGTTATTAAAAAGTAATTTCTTTGAATTATAATACTAAAAGATATAATTACACATAAAATTAATGAGTTCATAAGGAACTGATACTTTTATATCTGCATTTCATATTTCTACGTATAAAATGCGGCTTTAATTATAATAGCTTATGATAAGAACAAAATTTTATATTGGCAATTCGAAATCAGATTAACGTAAAAAAGAATGTGGGGGGTATAAATATGAGTTTTTAGAACTTCAATTACTATTATTTTATATATCGTCGTTGCAGCTTTAATTCTCTCCAAATCAACAAATAAATTATAATATAATTATAAAACCTAAAATTAACACACACATACACATACACACATACACACACACACAAACACACGCACGCACACATTTGTATCTAAGGAATGGGCGGATCAAAGGAAACAGGTGTCTTCGTGAAATAATTGTTGCGCAGAAACGCTTCATCCTCTCTGTTCTTTTTTTTTTGTCAAAACCGTTTTCTTTATTTTGTAGAAAACTGCGTGATAAGTACACCAATAATCTTGCAATGTCGAAGTGTTGCCGATTTATACTGGAGGCAGCACGAGGAGGACTGCTCGCTGGCTTTCGATCTTCATTAAGTGTCTCAAAGTCGTGATCCGAGCAGCCTTCCCCGCCGGCCCCGTCGTGTGTTACATTGTTTGCTTTTTCTTTTTTTTTTCTAGCAAGCCAGAGCAGTGAACAACGAACATGTCTTTTTCTTCTTTCCCTATGTGATAGTTGTGGTACGACTCTCTATAGTGTATAAAAAGAACTCCCTTTCATATCTCTCATTCTCTCTCTCGCTCTCTTTCTCTCACGCTTTCCCTTTCTCTCTCTTTCTCTCTCGCCCCGTCATGGCGCGCTCGAACGTACGTGACTCGCATTCGAAATATGTAATTTCGCAAGCGCGACGCGCCTCTCTCCGAGTGCGGCACGAACTCGCGCAATCTCTTTCTTTTTCTTTCTCTTTCCTTCTCTCTTGCCGTCTCCTTCCCCTTGTCTCTCGCGACGAGCCGCGCAAACTGTTTTTATTTCCTTCGAGATGAGATTTTTTTTTTTTAACTTTGCATCTTGATTTTCCTTCGTGTTACTCTCGGTAGAAGCGATCTACTACTTTAACACTGTTCCTACGACATCGATTGATTACGTTGAAAAAAAGGAGTCCTGATTTCCGCTATCTCTTTCTCTCTACTTTTATCGTTATCTCTCTCTCTCTCTCTCTCTCTCTCTCTCTC
>Ga0157364_1005431_pt1 | contig 12968 bp, 7 predicted proteins | sample AttsexASBM2_FD_111476 | JGI IMG/M metagenome (GOLD analysis project Ga0157364, IMG submission 111476) | Fungus gardens microbial communities from leaf cutter ant in Ribeirão Preto, State of São Paulo, Brazil - Atta sexdens ASBM2 | ecosystem: Host-associated > Fungi > Mycelium > Unclassified ... | reverse complement strand
AGCATTTGTCATAAATCAAGATAGCGTTTCATGTTTCATTATGGAAAATACAATCATCAAAAGGAACCTGTTATTTGTACATCGATCATAATTTTCCGATTTATGTCAGTAATCGTGTATTATCATTGTGTTTGACGTATAAATCCGACAAATGAACGTCATCCACCGATTATATCAATTTATACATTTATATATTAGGCATAATAAGATGTCTCATATTTAATATCTGCGAAATTCATTACACCGATATCGTTAATCAAACAGAAAAATGCTACATCAATTTCTTTATAGTGATCTTAAAATTAACATAAATTGCCTATTATAATATATAAATAGAATACTATAAATAGTTCGAATGATTTATAATTTATTTAGAAAAAAAAACAATGAGTCTCATTTGTTTTCTTCTATTAAAAAGTTTCGTTTCTTTATTGGATGCGTTCCGAGTTAAGCGTGAAGCGCATGATGTATCATTTGTCTTTGTTGTTTGCCAATTAATAAAGAAAGACGATACATCATGCGTTTCATGTGTAACTTGGAACGCGTCCTTAATATTATATATTAAAAAAAAAAACAAAAAAAACAGGACACCTATCACGAAACAAGTCGGAATGGATTTCAATAGGAATTATTCAATTATTTCCTAGATTTCTGTTTCGTCGATGTTTTCTAGGGAAAATGAAATAATTCCAATCAGAATTCATTTTGATATGTTTCATGATAGATATTCAGTTTCATTCTAAATAATTAAAAATTTATTGAAACCAATATATTATAGAGAGTCACTATTTTAATTTACAAAAATTGTGATTTTATTTTTAACTTGATTTAGTCGACACGATTGATTGATTCTTGCAGTATCTTAATATTAATTTTGAGATAGTTTTCCAGAGGTAGAGCAGTTTTCGGTGAGAGCAGTCCCATCTTTAAAAATGATGCAATCGTACTTGTCATAACGAGGTGCATGAATATAAAACGATACCAGCAAATCTGGCTGTGGCAACAAAAAAGTCGACTTGGCAAAGATGTGAGAAAGAGAGGCGAAGAGAGGAAGGGTGAAAAAGGGACGGTGAATCAAAGGAGAAGTTGCATAATACAGCCTGACGAGGACAATGCGCCCTGGTTCGCGCATCACTTCGACGGTGTCTCGAGTTCTGAGACTGCAACGGGGGATGACGCGGTACCTCACGTATACGTGTATCCGTGTGAATACGCGTTTAAGTGTCCGCGTGTAAACGTAATATCGGCGACTATCACATGGGAGACACGAGCACTTGCGTGTGGAATAGTGAATGACGTCAGCGCGGAGTGCCGCGCGAATCTAGGCCGAGGGTTGAACGACTGTTGGAGCAGACTCGGCCGAATCTGGGGCACTGCATCCCCATCGCTAAACGCGGCCAAAAGCGACGCTATGTGAACGAACCGTTGCCGATCGCGCCGGAATTCGCGTAATATTCTTACGGAAACGCACGGCTAGTCTCAATTGTGCTCAACCGAGAATACGTTACTTTGTGCGTTTTAACTCCTTGAAACCCAATCCGACTGGGGAAAAAATACAACTAAAAAGGAAAGAGGTGGAAGAGAAGCCAATAAATCATTGTGGGAAAGTACAAAATGCGATTCTCCCGTGTGTACTGATAAATACAGATAAATGTTCTTTGAAATACAGAGAGAAAAAGAAACACGCTATACGGCAAGGAATCGGAGTCTTCTCGTTTCTTGCATTTATACGGATTAGAAGAATGATTTACTTTCTTTACCCGACAAGCTGAGTCAAATCTGATACAGTTGTGCGTGTTATCAAATGGCTGAATTAAATGGCTAAATAAAATTCAACTTGAGTGCAACAAATAGCTGTATTTCATAAATAAAGATCCGTCCATTTAGTATCCGACCTGAGTTTATTAAAACTTTATGCACATAAGTGATTAAATAAATTTCGTTGTTTACGGCGAGAATAGTGGCATTTATATGTGCGATGCGCTAAAAAAAAAAAAGCGGTCCGTTACAAAGGGCGCACGACGTGAATAATATGCAACTTTTTTTTGTCGTATCTTCCGATTCCAAGGTCATCTTTTGTAAACGGCTTCACGCTCTTTTTATGCATCTGTGCTACGGAGACTGCCATGCATATGCATGCACCATGCATATTCATGCGTGACGTAAACGATAACGAAACGACTGCGCCTATTACTTAACTCTGAGAATAGATAAATTTCGTGCACTCGTAATAATAACCTGATGCATAGGTGCGGTTATTATTCCCATACCTTTTCCGTTTAATCTTCTCTCAGTCCCCACGTGTCCAAATCGCACGTTTCACGCGTAGGAACGCTTAGTCATAGTAGAAGCGCCACGTTCATATACGTGCTTCTCGTAATTAAAACGATGGATAATTATCTTACGATGCATACACGCACTGCTATCAAGGATGTCGAACGTCAACGCGTAAAATGATGAACAAGTGTGAACGATACGTGTGCGACTTATGTCTCTTATGCAGTTCTCTTTTCAAAGAACTATTAAATTGACAAGTAAATTAAATACGTGGAATTTTAAAGATGTATTAGAATAATTAGACGTACAATCCCTGCAAAGAAAATTAAATTTGGAAGTATGTTTAATATTTACACTTCAAACAAACTATATACATATGAAAGTTGTGAGAATAAGATTATGTTTTGATTTAATAATACATTTTTGTAATTTATTTATTTTACTTATTATTATTTTTATTGTTGTAAAAATAAAAATTTTTTAAATGATAAAAAATTTATATTTTTCTTTTATAAAGTAATACTAATATTCAAAATAATTTATGCAAAATTTTGTTGCGATTCACTGGTTAGTTACAAAGATATAGAACAAATAAATAGTTTGTTTTTTTTATTAAACAACTAGTTCATACATGTAACTCTACGTAAATCTTGAATACACAATGTACTTATATTAAAAAATTGAGATTTTTATTATTTATTTTAATACATTTCCATATATTTTCATTAAAGATAGATTTTAAAAATGCTACTATTTATTAAAATAACTTATAATCCGTTACCAAGTTTGTCGTATTATTTTTAAACGTGATTTAGAATAATCTGTAATTTTTTTCATAATTTTGTTGTTATTTTGAAAATATGTACAAAACATCCTTAGATATAAAGCATGGATATCCTGCAGCTCACCTACTAATAATTGAAACGTAAATTCCTCGCCGACCCATGAGATATCTGCGAATGTTAGAATCATGTCGTTTTATTTCGACTCTCGAGTCATCTTTTTTATTTGCAATATCTTTCCACGCCTACGCGACATGCAATTGCATAATTCGCTGCAATTACTGTCAAACGGGACGTAAGCACGACGACCCACTCATTAATGTACATAGACCAAGATGACGTTATTGGATTCGCAATTGCGTGGGACCAAACTGCGATTGTTTAAATGCCACGAGACACCGGCAATTCGTGTCACAAATTCGCGATTCGCGCCGCTTCCGATGCATCGCAATTCTGCAATTGCGAATTAGCGATCCATACTGAAAAGTGATCGTATATTGCGTCTGCATGAAAAAAGAGAGAACAGCAAGTCATTTCTTTTATCACGTGCAATGAATGGAATTACAATTAAACGAAGTATCTTTTAAAATTGTAATGTAATAAAACCCAACAAATAGGAAATAAAAAGCCCTATATGGTCAAGCTGGAATTTTTGTCCTTAAATAATTCGGTGTGAATTTATATACTCATCCAATTCTATAAACTATACGTTGAATTTAATTTTCAATCTTGAATCGTAATCTTAACAGAATTATAGTAATAATATCGTAAATATATTTAGGGCTTTTATTTGTTGGAATTGTAATATTTTGAAAGCATCGCGCACAAGCGATCATTGTGAACATTCAACCCCGTTTCGTCGCAATGAAAAATAAAATGTCAGCTTGAATATGCATCGTGGAGAATTTGTAAAGCAACGGTGGTTGGAAAACCGTGTAAATTCCACGAAAAATTCTCAATTCGATGGCAGTAAAAATGTCACAGTCGGGTCTAAATCCGGTATTGATCAACAAGGAACCTTTGGCTCCGTGTTGTTCGGAGAATTGATATCTTCTTTTCATTATATTGTATGTTATTGAAATCTTCCCGTTATTATAATTTTTATTCACAAGCTTGCACAAAGCAACAGAGCCAAAAGAAAAAAATGTCGGGAGGAATGACGTTCGAGCTCGTCTCCATGGAATACAACGAAAGCACAATATAATGTTGCGACACGAAATCTCTCTTCGCTCACTTTATGTCATTGTCTGCACAGTCCGTGATGCATTTCTGTAGTAGAAATTCTCTCGATTTAGTATCGCGACAAGCGATCCAATTACATAAAGGAAGGCAGAGACATCGCGGGCACGTGCCACAAAATCGCACGTGGCCAATTTGTCATGTAACATACGAGGCACGTCGCGACCCGCATGGTATCGTGTCACATCTCTATGGTTCCTCGTCACTTATCGATTATAAACGTTATACAACGTTATACAACGTTACGTGGTTTTGCGCCTTCAAATATCGAAGAAGACATCGATATTGATAACGAAATGCGATGCGTAAAATGAATATCATAATGTCGATATGTCATTTCTCGATAATTAAAATTTTTAATTACATTCTTGGCAATAAAGCGGAAAAGTTTTACTTCATCTTCTATTTCGACGATTTTTAAGGAGATATCGTTTTACGATATCGCACAACGTGATAATGCTGGATAATCATTAATCCTCTTTATGTCGAATTAATTTATAAAAAGATAATTCCGTTTTTTTATGTCAATAATAAGCGAGCTCATGAAGCTATATTCTCTCCTTCTCCTTCTATTAATATAACGGAATTAAGCAGGCACGATCGGTATTTTCGTTCGTTGATTATTTCTGACGTCTACAATTTCTGAGGTCGTTGATCCGAGATGACATCTTTAATTTTGAGTCGTGAGTCGTGCATTTGATAAATAATTCGTTTATAGCAGAAAAATCAGCGAAAAGCCATCCGCCTCAGTATTGTCGCAAATTTATCGGTTCACGCCGTTTAACGTATTCTTTGCGTTTTGTCGAAATCGCGAGACGCACGTGACTGTGTCATATCGTACATGCATGATGACGTCTAATCTTTAACGGAAATATGAATCCGACGCGAATGCAAGTGTCTTTTGCACGTTACTTTATGGATCTTTTTCGTTACTCAAATAAAATATGTACAAAGTTCTTGGTTTGAAAAGTAATTCGAGCGTATATCCAGAATTTTCTTCCATGAAGAAATTTTAAAACTCTTGCAACTTGAGGGAAACAATTTTCTCCGTTCTTTCTTTCTATTCTTTGTTCCATTAGTTCTTGAAATATTAACTTGCAAAATAAGGTAAATATACCAGTTTGTGGATAGTTAGTGAACATGATCCTATACGATTATTGGATGAAATGAGAAAAATTTTTAATATTAAACTTTTAATGAAATATATGACTTTAAATAAATTCGTTATTTATATAAATTAAATTTAATAAGAAAAAAATTTATTTAGAGTCAGTATTTAAAATTTTATCGTTTCTCATCCGATAATTGAATCATATCCATTAACTGGTACATTTACCTTACGCTATACAAAAAGGGTTCGTTTACAAAATGCCTCCATCGGATAAATCAGTCGAGTTGTTGCGGAGAAGAGAACCGGCCGTAATCCATCGACGCGGATCTAAAAATATCTGCGCCCGTAAAAGCATCGCCACTGCCCCAATCGCACCGACGAAAACAATACAAGATAAACGAAACGAAATGAATCGATTGTCGAACGATAGCAGATTGTGATTCGAAATATCCTCGGGAGATTGGTAGCACTTTTTTCCCAAGCGGAATGACATACATATATGGGAAATTGCAAACTTTTGATATTTTTTCTATCATATCCACGTGCGATATTTGTACCGATATTTTAAGCACATACGATGTATGTTATTCATAATATTTTTTCATAAAATACATTAAATAGTCGCGATAACGAAAAACGTGAAAAAGTGAGGAAACATATATTTTAGTACTTACAATTCGTATTATTTGTATCTACATATTTTTTTAATTTGACAGCATTCACTTTTCATTACAAGATGACGAGTCAAATAAATTTACTCGGAGGTCGATAAATGTCACGAGAAGTACATACGGTGCGTACTTTTAACATGAGTCACTTAAACGTTCTTATCAAAGTGTGATACCAGATGTTTTTGAGCGACGTCATACCGACTGACATGTGCGGTAATTACTTTCGAAAGAATTTCCTCAAATTCTGAGAAATCTAGATGACGGAAAAAATTCCAATCATTAAAGAAATAAGCGTTACAAATTTCAAAGAGCTTTTAGTCAGTGATTTATATAGCTATAGATTATCGTCAAAAATAAACGTTTGATGAAAATCCAACGTTTGAGGAAATTCAACGCTTTCGATCGAGCAATTTGGTTAAAATACGCTAATTGATTCGAGTCGATGGAAGACCGCAACGCGAATTGACAGCCGAGGAATTTGACAGTGACATTTTCCTTCTTTGGTTCACCTCGCCAAAATATAAACCTTTATATCCGTCGTGAATAAAAGCTTTTCATCTTCTTCGCTTCTTTCTTTAACCTAATAGATGCGGAACGTGTTGGCTCGACCAGTAGAAATGGACTGGATATGACAGTGCATACACGATGATTTACCCTTCCGTGACAATCCATAAGCGAGAATATTTGCTTGGATTAATCCTTTTACTGCCTTCATACGTGTACATACGAACAGCGGATATCGCAAATATCTCCAATTCATTCTCGTGTATGCATTCATCACGCTACTTCGCTGTCGCAAAATTATATGTTATGTTGTACCAGCAGCAGCGAAATACGCCATGACAAAATTTGATTGACGTTGTCATGCTGATGTCAGCGCTAACGCTTGAAAATTATTCATTACAACGGAATTACATCGCGTTTCGTTTGTATTATAGATCTGATGTAATCCGTCGCTGGGAGATTTCCGCAGCCGCGATGGATGAATTAAATTCGTTTCCGTTTTACTGATGATGAATAGAGGATTATAAATCCAGACTAAAAAAAATATCATCTAGGATTTCAACATTCAGCAGTTCACAATCAACGATCGAGGCAGAATCGATAAATCAAATATGCTCGTATTCAATTTATTTTTTCATTTAAAGCGATCTGCATTTTCTTCTCTCTCTCTCCTCTCTCTCTCTCTCTCTTCTCTTTCTCTCTCTCTCTCTCTCTCTAACTCTTAAATACGTTCAAGTAAATCACTTATCTTTATTAATTAATTCGTAACACTACGGGCTTACGTCATACGTCAACATCTATCAAATGTCAAACATGCTTCTCGTGTAAATTTTCATGATAATCTTTCCGTTCCAACAGCGTACGATTTACATAGCTCTAGATAATAGTAGAATCAAGTTTTCTCATTAACCTTTATTATACATGCGTCGCTTGATAGATTCGGTCGGATACGGTAGCGTGATAAATTACGATTATTATCATTCACATTTATCATGAAAAGGACAATTTTACTAAAGTATCTAAAAATATAACTAAATACAGATATAAAAATATGATTTGAATGGGCCAAATAATTACGTAGTACAAAATAATTACGTAGGACAATCAAACTAGTTGCTAAAATGTCAAAACTTTTTGAGATTCCTCTGCAATTTCAATGGTCCAAAATTGTTTTTAGATTTATATTTAATTTTTAGATACTTCAGCAAAATTGTTCTCTCCATGTATCGCAATAAAACTCAATAAACTATCTCTCACGTAAGTGCATCATTTTAAATATATAACTTATTCATTCTCTCTCTCTCTCTCTCTCTCTCTCTCTCTACTTTTATGCTTTTTTTTCTATGTAATTTTTATTTTCTGTCACTTTGATTTATTTTTCTATATAATTCTTTCATTTTTTGTACTTATTTTTTCTTATATTATCTTATTTTTTTTTGTCATTTTGCTATATGTGTATTCTTAAAGGACTTTCTCTAAAACGACGAGAAACGTTCTATCTAACTATCTATCTCTCCCTCTCTGGATAAATTTTCTATTCGCACGAAAATCAATTACATGTCTAAAAGATTACAATCAGATCGCACACGGAATTACCTCTTAATAGCTTTGCGAGGAAATATACGGTAGAACTTCGTAGCCAGAATCTGAATGTCGACCGAAATTTTTCAACGCGCTCCACTTCTGCTCCAACTTGCGCCAAATGTTTGCCTGCCTGCCAAACGTCGCGTTAAATGCGAAACGGATGCTTTACAATATTTCTCTTTTACGTTTCAAGAATTGCACGAAAACGAGCTTGTATTTTTACGGTTACTAACACTGCCATAAAATCTAACGCTCTGCATCTACGCGATTATATTTTATACGCTATACTTTATTCTAGTTACCAGCGGGAAGAACGTAAATTTCCACGCGCAAGCGTATGTCACGTTAAAACGTCGCGAAAATTAATTGTCACGCGGAATTTGCATAGAATAGCAAACTGTATAAATTGTAGAATTCTTATATAGATTTACGTCACCCTTAAAAGAAAAACAGAAATTCAAGAAGCGCAGAAGGTTCTTAAAAAATATTCCCAAGCATTTTTAGCTTACGTAACTTAATGTCACGCGCTTAAAAATTCGCAATAATTAATAGCAGCACAGCAAGCATGCAAAAAGGAGAAAAGTTTATATATACGCGATAGGGAGTTTTTGTAGTACTACTGGGGTTTTGAATTACGCAGTTCCTCCCGAGGGATATTAACTTTTATAGTTAGCTCGCCCTTTTTTTTTTCACTTTCAAGTTTAACGAGTTTCAGAACTACATTCTTGAAATTCATACGTTTCCTCGAACTGAGTGGATAGGCGATGAAAGTTGAGCTCGCGTTCTCTTCACAGTCCTTATCAAGGCAAAAAGACACTTAAAAAACATATACGCACATACGCGTCTTATGTTTGCTCTCATTTACGTGCCTACAAGTAAGATTTGCGATAGTTCGCTGCTATTCCATGGCATTTTAGCTGCTAATTGGAAGCCGTCGAGATTCCATGATCGTGTTTTACGCAAACCGCAGTCTTCCCATCGACCAGATTCAACAGTCGTGAAAATAACTTAGCTTGCCAGAGTCAACGCATGACATTATTTCTCTGATACTTTAAGACTCTCTCCGCCTCATTACCGGAGTTTAAAATAATGCGCAGCGATACCTCCATGTGATTCCTTGCAGGGCGATTTCTTGCTTACGTTTTTTTTATTAGCAATTTAAAAAGAAAAAAAATATCTCATGGATAACGAAGAAAAACGTAATTGGAAAACGTAGAATCAAAACGTTCTGAGAAGAAGATAATTCGTTCTCGACCAGGAAATCCTCTTATTTCCATCAACGATATTATAACATATCTATTGTTTGTATTTTAGCAATTCAAATCCTTACAAATCCTTGCATTACGATTGTGCACTGAAAAAAAATATAGTCAATTTTAATAAGAATTTAGTTCACTGCTAATTAAATATTTTTACTTACAGTAAATAAATATTTGTTCAGTAAAAAAAAATTGTTAAATCATATTAACATTTCTTGTATCAAATAAATCTTTATATTTAATAAATATTTAATTTAACTAAATATTTATTAAAATTGACTATATTTTTTTTCAGTATGGAAAGATTTCCTATGACAAACGTCTGCCAAGATATTTAGTTGCCTCTCAAAGTGCAAATATTTGCATAATGATGATTCTTTCCCTTTTTCTTTCTTTTCTTCGGAATATTACTATGCCTTTACCTTCCTATTCCTCCAATCTATAGATCTGTTTTTTCTTTGACTCAACTGTTGTACACTTTTGGAACTTAAAATGAGATAAATATATGATATTTGATTTGATATTTGGAAAAAGAAATTGACAAGAGTTTTAGTGCAGTCTATTGCAAGAATAAAAACGATTCTTCAATTACATAAGATACTCAGTTAAATGCTCGATTATTCGTAAAAGCAAAAGCTTTCAAATTCTTATCGTGAGCTCATCGCGATCTTTGCGTCAGATTCGTCTGAAGAGTTCTTTGAAAATTAATGAATCATTTGCTTAATTACATTTTTACGTCTCATTCTGTAATCCTCTAGACTTGTGTACCAATCAATTCGAGTGAATTTCGTTGTGAATCGAAACCCGTAATTAATCAAAATTTTCCAAGACCTCTCGACGCAATTATCCCATTTCGTCATCCTTCTGCGACCGCTCCTTCATACAGGAGTTTGCTTTTCCGCGTTTCGCCGAGGGATTCTCACAGATGTTGTTCGACGGCATGCACGAAGGCCACGAAAAACGAGATGGCGACTGGTATTTTACACAACGTTAGCACGAGGAGCGGAGCAACCGCTGCTTGAACACGTAGCCCAGGGTCAGCTTTGACGTCAGCGGAACACACGCTCGTACACACGCACGCGTGCACGCACGAACGCTCACTCGCTCGCTCGCTTGCACGTTCGTACGCACGCACGCACGTTCGTTGAGAACCGCGCCCGCAACATCCGACTCGCTCATGCCCATTTGTTCGTTTTGTCTTGAAATTATCCTCACTGCCGCAAATTCCCCCGTCAATCTGGAAAGAATTTTTTCTCAACAAGAAATCGTGTCCTCGAGACATGAGCTCTGAAGTTAAAGACATAATGTTCTTGGCGAACTAAGATTCACGAGGGAAAAATCGAAATCTTATTCTTCAATCAATGGAACTCTTGATAGAATATTGATTGAATGTTTAGCTAGACAATGGTATACGAAAATTGATCGAGAAACTGATCGGTCAAATGCCCTCCTTCATTTTCAAGAAAAATCGTCTACGAATTGGCCAACAAAGAGTGATTTAAAGGGACAGCTCGGTGATCTTGGGATTCGTATTATATATATATATATATATATATATATGTGTGCGATATACGCCCCATCGTATATCACACCAACTACGATTTGTCTTGTCGATCTCCTTCCGGTATTTCTTTCCGAGAAAGAGAGACGTTCCAACAATATATTTCACGTACATTTGAGTTACGCGTATCGATTACGTGAAGAGGTCAAAGGCGAACCTCGCGTGAACCTCGACGGAGATTCGGACACTCGCGCGTCATCGCGTGGTTTGTGCGTGAACAAAAAATATGCGATACGACAAAGATTTTAGTCCCGTGAAACTTACGGTAGAAGTTCTGCCTGAAATGTGGATAAGATAAAAACTCTTATAACTTAAGACGTGGAAGACTAATAAGGCTGCCGCAGACAAAATTTCTGTAACCTTAAGACATGAACTTAAGCCGATGAGCCAATCAGAATACTTTAGATCTACATATTGTAACGGAAATAGAAGCAGTAAACTTATCCATAAGATGAGTTTCAACCGGTTGAAGTTATGGATAAGTTTATTATTATATTTTCCATTTCCGTTAGATTACGTAATCTAAAACATCCTGATTGGTTCATCGACTTAAATTTACACCTTATACATACTGTTATGGAATTTTGTGTGCGGCAGCCCGTAGTCTTTCATGAGCCTTAAGTTATAAGATTCTACTTGTCTCATCCTGCGTCTAAAACTTAAACGCGTACATCTTGTTCTGTGTCATCAGCTTATAAGGGCACACAAAAAAAATTAAGCAATAAAATATAAACAGTAAACGAATCGATCAATCACAGCAGAAATCGTAAAATCATAACGTGAACAAATTCAATGCGTTAATTTCCTGCTTAAGACCAAGGATTATGGCACACAAAGAAACTTAAACAAATTGATCAATTACAATTGGAAACCATAAGGGCATAACGTAAATAGTAACAAACCAATGTGTTGATTTTCTTACGACTATTTACGTTTTTCTGCTTCAGCTTTTCAACTATAAGAGTGATATTATCGTATAGTCAATCAACAAGCTTGAATAATTTGTAATGTTATTACATTTGTACGACAAAGAACTTCTCTGTCCTGCAATTGACACGCTTAAAAAATTTGTCATTCGATAAATGCAATACTGTCCAGTCTAACTCTCGAGGTCGTCTCTATTCGGTTCGAATTGATAACATGATTCTTGTTGCCAAGATCTAATCCACGCATTTTCCGCATTCCCAATCTACTTAGTTTCCTTATCATTCCCCCCTCCTCTTTTCCAATCGTCTTGAAAAGATGGGTGGATATTCACGCGTATTTTGCTTATGATACGCAAAAGTGAGCGACGCGCTCGAAAGGAAAATGCATTTAACGTGTCGTAATTTGCATTTGATTACATTCAGGATTTAGCAGTATTGTATGCGACGCGGCGTAAAAGAGTAATTCTGATCCGGCGCGTTAACTTCGTGATTAATAATTAATATGCATAGCGATAGTGACGATCGAAATAACATAAAAAAAGATGAAATAATAATAGGCTACGGATATTGTGATCGTACGTAACATCTTTTTTTCTCGAGCGACAAAACACTTGACAATGTAATCGGTCGTTTAGATTGTCTTTAGAGCTGAGATGCTGGGTTTTCCTACAATCTTCGTCAGATGCTATAATCTTTACGACGGCGCGAATTGTTCTCATACTTAGGTAAAGGATCGTTCCCAGAGACCTTATAATAGAGTCTAGTCACAAGATGACAAACTTTTGATTGAATCATTATTTTCAACTTCAATAAGTTGAAGAACTTAAAATGAAAGGGCATATAAAAAAAAAATATATATATATATCTCTTTTTCTTTTTATTTTGACAAAATTTATCGTGACCAATCTCTGTTATAGGATTTCCACTAAAACCGATCGTGCCAATCGGCACTCAATTTCTAAATTCTTTGGAGTGGATCTTATTCCAAAAAAAATTTAAACTAGAAAAAGAGTGGAGTCAATTTTCAATCTTTAAGATTGAGATTTCACTCTTT
>Ga0157364_1005430_pt1 | contig 12973 bp, 12 predicted proteins | sample AttsexASBM2_FD_111476 | JGI IMG/M metagenome (GOLD analysis project Ga0157364, IMG submission 111476) | Fungus gardens microbial communities from leaf cutter ant in Ribeirão Preto, State of São Paulo, Brazil - Atta sexdens ASBM2 | ecosystem: Host-associated > Fungi > Mycelium > Unclassified ... | reverse complement strand
TCAATTTTCGGCAATTTTTAGCAATTAATATCTTGTTAATTATTGCGAAAATTGCAAAATGATACAAGATTTTTCTTCTCAGTTTAGTCCATTCTGCCTCTATACGAAAGATTATTTTCTAAATACCCTGTATACATAAAGTTATATGTATACATGTATTATATGAGTATGTATACACATTTGTATACCTACATATATTCTGCACACTCTATTCTTTTGTTAATTTTATAACCAAACTGTTTTGTAAACAAAACTAACTGTAAACATGACATATGTAAACAAATAATTAATAAGTAATTTGCCAAATGTTAATGTAACTGTTGAATATAGTTGCAAAATATATTTTTATGTAACACTAATTTAATACTTTTATATTTGTGAAAGTTATACCTTTAACAGTTACGCTAACATTTGGCAAATTACTTATTAATTATTTGTTTACATATGTCATATTTGTATCTGCAATTAAATTCACAAAAACAATTTTGTTGATAATTCCGTATATTTAATTGTTCAATTGGACACTTTTTACAGCATATTAAATAAAGAAACATAGCTAATGTGATTTAAATTTATTAATCAGATATGCGTTCTATATTCAAATGATGTTTTAGTAATAAATCAAAAAAATAAAAATTCAAGAAAGAAAACTTTTTAAATTAAAAATTTCATGGTTACAATTCGAGATTTTTTTAACAGCAAATTCAATTCTTCTTTGACAAATTGGTGCCAGACGGAACTCTTAATCTTAAAAACTAGAATCAAAGTGATTTTTTTTTGAAAAATAATTTTTTTTTTAAATTCGTAGAAAATTGTCAGATTTCGAATGCTTTACAGGCTATTTGATATGATGCATATTAACGAAATTATTTCCATTTTTTTATACGAAAAAAGATCCACCATTTTAAATTTTATAATAAAGTTTAACTGTAAAAAATTGTTTTGTTATTAAGTATACATGATAGCAATTCTTGAAGAAAAAAAATCACCCTTATAAATTGCTGTGCGATTGCTCAAAGAAGAAAAAATTAATAAAAATAAGTTAATTATGTAGGAATATGGAACAAGGATATAGATTTTTGGAGGTATGTAAAAATTTTGACTGTATCAGCCTACATGAAACATGTATAGAGGAAAAGAACATGTATAGAGGAAATTGGGATAGGTTAAAGGCAGATTGCCAAGAAAACATATATGGGAGTATCATTTTGCAAGGAGAGAAGGGAAGAGAGATAGGACTAATGGCGATTTTATAATATGGAAAAGAAACGCTTCTTTTCCATATTATATATGGAAAGATCACATTAAGAAAGGGTAAGCTGGCAGCAAGAAAGGTATGAGGGGTTTAGGCGAGAGAATGTGCAGGAACGATTTCAGAAGATGGATCTTATTAAATATTTGGTGCAAAGTGTTATGGCTTATGGAGTAGAAATATGGGGTTGGGAGGAGAGAGGAATTGGAAAAGATTATGATGGATTATGTAAGATCGATGTTTAGTTTGGATTTACCAAACTACACCTCAAGGTATTTAATTGTGAAGGAGCTTATGGATAAACTCAGAGTAGGATGGGGAATAAGAGCAAGAAGATTGAGCATAAAATAAAATCAAGAAGAGTAGGAAATTTGACAAACGCGAGTTGGAAAGAAAAGAAGAAGAATGGATGGGGAGCTATATATACGGACAGGAAAGGAAGGTATTACAATAGGAACGGATGGAATATAGAAGCAAGGGAAGTGATATATGGGGAGAAAGATTTTGAGCATTAATTAACAAACAAGGAAAGAGAGGTGCAAAGACAGTGAGAGGACTGCAAAATTCATAAGGCAAAGTACAACGAGAGATAAAAGAAAATAGAGACAAATTCCAGAATATTTGAGGAAAGGAAACTTAGAGGAAAGGAAAAGAGGAGAAGAGGTGTAAGATTTTTAGTTTATTTAGGGTCTTACACTCTAAACGGACCCTGATTCCCGCACGGCCATGTAGTGCGGTCAATGGAAAAACCTCGCGCATTAATACACGCGACGCACGAATAGCGAGCGTCCAGCGAGTCCAGGAGCAGGCGAGCAGGAGCAGGCACCGATGAGTCAGTCTAATCTAGTCAGTTTAATGTAGACAACCTGTGGGAAAGGCACAGAATAAAATCTCTCTGTTTAAGGAAATCCTGATCATTCCTGTAATTTTCTTACAGATTTCAGAGGTGGGATTCGACTCAGAATTCGTACCGGTATTTGTACCGAAACATACGCGCTATAATATACGCGTCAGTTAGATACGCATCGAGTTACGTGCGCGGTTGAAAAATCGTTCGAAATTTCATTATGCAGCAATATAGTTGCGAATGGCCATTTTTGCTGTGTAAAAAGCAAGGTGGAAACGGGCTGTGTGTCGATCTGCCACGATCGCGAGACTGAGTGACTATTGTGTAACTGAATACGTAAGTCAATAGTGATTACGTTTACGAATGATAAGAGCACGAATTCTCAAGACTACACCGTTATGCAACTCAAGAATTGCTGGAGGCGAAGGATTTATCGTGAGTAATAAGGTCTACTTGATACTACGTTTGCAAGAACACGATCCCGAAATATGGAAAATCGCCGAGGCAGAGGTGTTATCTACAGCACCAAATCTCTGTTGTGACATAGGGTCGCGACAGAGTACATACGGAGAAGATTCAGCCGCAGATCGTGAGTTCGAGCTCGTCCGACAAAGGGATCTTCTTCGACGCGAGATCGAGCTACGACGTGAGGCACAGCGCCAATAGCGGAAGCCCTAGCATGAGCATAGACGGGGATTATCACCGTCCGAAAGGGCTCAAGGACATGCTGAGCGAATTCGACGGTTCGAGTAACGCCTTTCGGAACTGGAAACAACAGGTTGATTTCCTGCGAGATATATATAATCTCGATGATAACGGTACGAGAGTGCTCATTAGTTCGAGATTAAAAGGGAAAGTCTCGAGTTGATTCTATTCAAAACCTCACATCATATTGAATGCGATAAATCTCATGGAAGAGATGAAACGAATGTCCGATCATTCCAGCAAGGTGGCTCTGAGAAATTTGAGCGACGAACATGGCAGGTCGGAGAAACATTCAATGAATACTACCATGACAAAATTATCATGGCGATTCGTATTTCGATAGACACAGACGAGATTATCGACTACGTCGTGGAGGGAATACCTGACTGTACGGTTACGCGATCAAGCAAGGCTGCAGCGTTTCAAGGATGCCGCCGATCTTATAGAGGCATTCAAGAGTATTACGCTGAGGAATAACGCGAAGAGTGAGCGGAATTTCGTTGGCGCTATTCACCAAAAGCCGAAGGAGAAAACAAAGACGGTAGCGAGCACGCCGAGATAAATCCAGCATTCCCCGAGGAATCAAGTGCTTCAACTGCAAGGAAAAGGGCGTGACAGAGTGCGTGAAACGCGAACCGCCGTGAGCAAACCAATGGACACTCAATCCGATGAATCGGCGGGAAAGAGCAAAACAAGTGAGGCGAATCTCATACAGCCGTTTGTAGGATCCGAGCCATACACGGTAACATATACTGCGCCAGATAACAAGGTAACATATTACTTATAACATATAACATATAACGTTTTCGTGCATAGCGATCGTCGAATCAGATCGCCGATAAGTTTTATTAAACCAGAAGCGCCGATTAACTGTCGCTATCCCGTCACGAACGACGATTTCTGATTCAATGGCTTTAACAATTCGCGATTTATTAAAATATTAAGTATTTTTGAAAGATGTGTTAAAATAAATAACATTGATGTCAATATTAAATTCTTTGTTATGCCTGATGAAATGATGAGTGGTGCTGCGCTGCTGGGAAGAGATTTTATGGTACATCCAATCAGGTAGTGAAAATCGATTGACCGAGTGTTTGAGGTCACGCGAAACGAAACTGATTTGTCAGTTAACACGGATAATTTCGCCAAACAGATTTTACATATAGATTGCACCGACCAATCACTCAATGAGCCAAACTTAAATATGCGTAAGTGCTCCGTACAAGACAATAACAAGTTTAAAGGTTTTATACCGAGACGTATATTTGATAAACAAGAAGGAAGATTTGCTGGAAAATGTTCCGAAAATGATAATACGCTTAAAGCATAAGCAACCAATCAGCTTTCGCGTGCGGCTTTGGCACATGCCGACAAATTAAAATTAGCCGTCATCTTGGATGATTTAACTAAAGAAGATGTAATTCGAGAAGTTTCCCCATACGCGAGTCCGATTGTATTAGTTCGGAAGAAAGCTGGAAACTTGAGGTTGTACGTAGATTACCGGGAAATAAATAAAATCTCGATTAAAGATAACTTTCCAACGCCATAGATAATAGACATTTAGATCGATTAAAGGGGAAGAGAATTTACAAAACGGTTTTCACCACATTAAAATGAATTCTCGATTAAATATCCTTCATTACACTTTTAGACCAATTTGAATATTTGAAAATGCTATTCGGGCTCACGAATGCCCGAAAATACCCTAGAGTTTTTCAACGATACATACAACAAATATTTAAATTAATGATCAGAGAAAGTAAAGTCTTAATATATATGGACGATATCTCGATAGCTACCGAGGAAATGCGAGAGCACCTCTGAGGAGTGTTCGAAATCGCACAGAAACATAAACTTCGATTTCAGATGGATAAATGCTCCTTTTTGAACGATCAGATTACGTATCTCGGATACTTAATTAATGAAAATGATATTCAATTAAGCGCGGAAAATATCAAATCTGTTATTACCCGATTCCGCGTAACACGAAAGATGTATAGCGCTTCATAGGACTTGCGAGTTATTTTCGCAAATTTATTCTGAGGTTCTCGATTATAGCGAAACTGCTGTACGAATTGATTAAAAAAGATGTCATGTTCAAGTTCGACGCGAAAGAAGATAAAGCCTTCAAAGCGTTAAAAACGCGCCTATCTAATCATCCAATATTAGCGATTTATTGTTCCGCCGCGAAAACAGAATTGCATTGTGATGCGAATGTGAATGGATTTGATGTTATACCATACTGTTACAACAGCAAGATGGAGCAATATCGTATTTCAGTCACCGAACGACACCGGCGGAATTTAAATATTCCAGGAATGTCTGGCCGCTATATATGCGATTAAGAGATTTCCACGTTTATTTGTCGGGCACTCATTTCAAAATTATCACAGATTGCAATAGCTTCCGTCTTACCCTTAGCAGACAAAACATTAATCCGAGAATCGCGCATTGGACAATATTCCTATAACAGTACGATTACGAAGTAATATATCGACGGGGTAAGCATATGGCGCATATAGACGCGTTGAGCCGATGTAACAGTATCTTAGTACTAGAAGGAAATACTTTTGAACAAGTATTATCTATAAAACAAAATCAAAATACAGAGATCAATAAAATCCGTAACCGGATTGGAAAAGGGCAAAGCTAAGCTATACGAGCTTAGAGATGGCCTCATATATCGGAAAATCAATAAAAACAAGTTGTTATTTTATGTACCGGAAGTAATGGAAAACAATACCAATAATGACATTATACGTGTCATGACGACATTGGGCATGTAGGAGCGAGCAAAGTAATCGCGAATATTACAAAAATCTATTGGTTTCCCGATATGCAGGCGAAAATGAAAAGTTACATAAAGAATTGTCTTAAATGCATCAAATATTCCCCATCGAATGGACGACCAGAAGGATATTTACACAGTATTCCGAAGAGAAAGTTACCGTTTCAAATCTGTCACATAGATCATTACGGATCCTTGGAAAAAACGAGTCGAGGGTACAAGTTTATTTGTTGTAGACGCATTCTCTAAATTTCTACGACTATATCCCTGTAAGATTACGAGTTCTAACGAAGCTATAAAACATTTAAAGGAATATTTCCGATACTACAGTAAGCCACGACGAATCATAAGCGATCGAGGTAACGCATTCACATCAAGTGAATTCAAGGATTTCTTAAAGAAAGAATACGTTGATCATGTTCTGATAACCACTCCACTGATAACCACTGGTATTCCGTGTGCTAATGGACAGATTAAGAGATTAAATCGAGTTTTAATGCCTATCCTAGCAAGGTTAAGTGATTCTCCCAATAAATGGGACCAAGTAATTAGTCAAGCCGAATTTGCAATTAATAATACTGTTTGCAGATCTATGGGGAATACTCCTAGCCAACTGTTATTCGGATTAAAGTCAGTTAGGAGAGATTACACGATTTTTTACGTTTAAGCTTAAATAGTCAGACAAAAGAAAATCTGGCCGAATTGCAAGAAGTGTCGTGTAAAATTGTAGAGAGTCAAACGAACAACAAACGAAAAAACGTACAATAAATCTCGGAAAACCGCGACGACATCCCAAGTTGGCAATTATGTGGACATAATCAACCAAGAGATACCAAGTAGATACCACCGTTGATGCGAATAAAAAGCTAATCCCGAAATAAATTGTGAATAAAGGCGCAAATGATACATTGTAACCAATACATTGTAACCGATATTCCTGGATTCCAGATTACACAAATGCCATACAACGTGTAGTGTCCGCAGAACGGATGAAAACATGGATACGCGAAATCAATTAAAATTAAGATCAACGATTTAGCAAATAAGATTAGTTCTAAGCTGTATTATAATGTGGGATGTATCATTAATTAAGTAATTTCTGTTAATTTTGTAAACCTTAAAAGCGTACGTGACCGAGACGGTCAACGCGTCAGGATGGACAAGTTGTAGGATTTTTAATTTATTCAGGGCCTTATACTCTAAATGGACCTTGATTTCCGCATGGCCCTATAGCGCGGCCGATGGAAAAACCCCGCGCATTAATATACGCGATGCACGAATAGCGAGCGTCCAGCAGGAACAGGCAGGCACTGATGAGTCAGTCTAATGTAGACAATCTGTGGGAAAGGCACGAAATAAAATCTCTCTGTTTAAGGAAATCCTGACCATTCCTGTAATTTTCCTAGATATAAGAGCCTTGTTCAAATTAAAGTGTGGGAACTTAGAGGAAGGTAATAAATATTGGGTAGAAGAGCATACGAGAAAGTATATTCTGTGGTAAGGGAAAAGATAATTTAAAGCACTATGTAAAGGAATGTTCGGAAATAAAAGAAAGGTTTACTAAATTAGGAAAAAATAAGGAAGAGATCTTAAGAAAATTGTATGATGAGGAATTAGATGAGGTGAAAGGGGAAATAATAAAGAATTATGGAAAGAGAGGGAAATAGCGAAAAGAATAAGGGAGATGAGGAAAGCATCAAAAAAGGACAGGGAAGAAATATATAAGTAAAGAGAAGGCATGGAGAGAAAAAGAAAGTAAAATGAAAGGAGTAAGATATAAATATGTGATAATAATAATAATAGACGGTGATAAGACTGTAATAGAGATAACGTATGTATATATGTATGTATTAAACGAGAGTATATAACATTAGAAGTAGATATAACTAAAAAAGAAAAACGAATAAAGCGAAAAAAAATAAAATGAAATAAAGTAGATAAAGAAGCGAAATCAGATGGTTTAACCAGAAAAGTAAGAAAATAAAGAGATAAACAAAATTTTTATAATAATATATGTGCGATAGCTTGCGGACGAGATATGGATGTATGAATGAGTTAAGAAATTTATGTAAACCATATCCCTTTCTTGACTGGTAAATACGGTGAAGTGTAATAAATTCTTTATTTTTATATAGTTAGAAAACTTTAGATAATTAGAAACTTTCTATCATGTCCAAATATTAATCTGTTTGAAAAACCTATGCATTATTTAAAAACTAGACATCTAGAAATTTATCTAATAACTTTAAAATATTTATGTACTCCTGGCAATTCTGTGCCAGTAGAACGATTCTCTATCACTGAATATATTTCCTGAATGAAGAAATTATTTCCCAAAAATGTAAAAATTTTAAGTTCTTTAAATAAAAATTACAAACTTGTAATCTAAAAAAGTTGTGTATTCTAAAAAAACTTCTATTTTAATACATTTTAATTATAAAAAAGATTATATTCTAAAAAAGTTTATACGCAAATATGTACGAATAAAGAAATGAAGATTTTAAATTCTGTTATAATTTTTATTTACTTTAATTACTTTTCAATAGACCAATAACAAAAAAAATTTAATTAAATGTTTATAAATCGATTAATCGATTATCTTAAAAGACTAATTGATTATAATCGATTTGGATTTATTGACATAATCAATTTAATCAATTTTGCAGAATGGTCAATTATGCCCATTACTAGTATATATGTCGTTGTCTAGATAGAGCTGTAAAGCTTGTAAGTAAAGTGCCTATAATCAAATAGTTTTTTATTCCTGCATTAGACTGCACTAGAACTCTATTTCTCGCTTTCGACAAACGTAATATATCTACCTCACTTTAAGTTCCAAAAGTGTACACTAGTTCAGCCATAAAAAACACACTTTAAAGACTTTAGACTAGCTTAATAACTTGTTCAACAATAAAATAGTAAATTCTGATTTAAAAAATCGTAGAAATTTATAAATAAAAAAGCAATTGTAACAATAAATTATAGAATATATTATACTTCATTGTTATATAAATGTCGTTGTTTATATAAAATTGACTTACATGATAAAGAATGAATATCAATTAACTACAATGTGAATTTAAAGTGAGACAATCTTGTGACAGATGTTAAAATTAATATGCTTTCGTTGAGATGTTTTATTATTGAATAAACTGATAACATGAAGCTCTGCTAATATTTGACCGTGCATCCCACAAGCTCTACGACAGTTCATTCTAAAATATAACCATTGTACTAATGACAAAGCTTAATTTGAATGTAAATCTAACTTTGTGATTGATTATGACCTGACACTTAAGTCGAAACGTATATTGTACTTTTTAACATTGGATCGGATAAAGGAGCCAAATTGGGTCTAACGCGTAACAATCTTTCTAGGTAGACAAATAAAAATTCAACCATTTTATATAATTGAAAATTTTTTTACTAAAATTAAGAAACATGAAAAATGATGAAAAGTCACAAAAGAATATCACATGGAAGCAAAATTGAAAAAGTTATATTAGTTTGAATTTTGCGAGGAGCCAAATTGGCTCCTTCTTTCAGTCCTTTTAATGTTAAATCAATAAAATGTTAAATCAATAAATATTTATGCGAATGTTTATGTGAATATCTTCTGTATTGGTTTAATGTTGAGATATTTTTATTACACGTTACACGATTTATTTGTTCTGACACATTAATTCTCTCACTTGATCTTAAAAAAGTATGTAAGTAAGTAAGTAAGAGAATATTAATTTAAAGTTCACACACACGTGCGCGCACCATACATCCATCCCAATAGAAGCTGATTAATTAGAAAAAGATAATATACCTTGCTAACATACTCATAGGTTCTTTTTTGGTTAAAGTATTCCTAGTTGTGGTAAAATATTTTCCTCCAACATTCAGTGTAATCCATTCTGAATTCTTGCTTAGTTGATTATGGCTCAAAATTTTACTTGTATGTATAAAATTTTCCCCACTTGAAACATATAAAATATCATCATCTCTGCAAAGAAAAATTGAGAAATATTTTATTAATCCAAAAAATTTTATGTCTAAATATTATTATATCTAAACAAAATATAAAAATAAACAAGCTTTTTACCTAATAAGCTTAATATCATCAATTTCACCACCTTGCGAAGTAAAAATTCTCTTTGCAGTTATTTCAAATTTTGCGCTAGCTGCCTTTAATAATTCATCTAACGAGTGAGTCACTACTAACACCTATAATAAATATAATACCATATCATAATAAATTACTGAAATTAAATATTTCAATCAAATATATTACTTTGAAAAGAAATATAGACAACTAAATAGATACAAAAAAATTATGTCAGTATAATTTAATACAATAAAAAATATTACAAGATTAAATGAAAAAACTTTTAGGGGCAATTATTTCTTTATTTAAGAAAGTACTTGAAACAAAACTGTTGCAAATAATTCTCAAATTTAATCAAGGCAAACGAATAAATCCAAGGATAAATGTGAAATCAGTCAATGCAAGCCAACACATGTTAGACGTGTAAATTCATATATTTAAATCTTGAAAAGGACGATCTTATAGATGTTTCAATCCATTCGATTAGATCTTCTTCAGTGATGACAAAATCGTTAGTATAATATAATAAAATGTAAGAGATAGAATATAATAAAATTGGAGTATCGTTAACATACATTCATAATGTGATTTTAATGTTATCTATCGTATCTATAAGTTAGATTAGTTAAAAAAACTTATGTAATATTGTTAATGATGATCTGTTAAATAAAACATGTTAACAAGATGTTCTAAGAGTATGTGAGAAGTCAAAAACAATTATTGGTGATCATAGATAATGTAACGGGAATAAATAATAATAAGTAAATAGATACAAACATGTAAAAATTATATATGACAGGAAATAAAACACAGTTTGACATGAAAATGTCAAACTGTGAAAATGTCAAACTTTTTTAAATAGATCATATAATAAATCTAATAGTTCTATGTCCTCCTGTTCTATGTCCTACATTTACAAATCACGTTAATTTGTGAAAGTGACGTTAATTTATCTTTTTGAATTCCAATGAAAGAGTTAAACTTGTTTAATCTCCCGTAAGCGAGTCAAATTGCTTTATTTGTCCTTGAAAAATTTTTTAAATTTTTCTGAGATAGATGGAATATAAGGTATCGTGAAAAATGTAGTTATTTATGTCTGTCTATTTTTTATTATTCGTGTGAGTTTCATTGTTATTTTGATTTCTCTAAATTTTGTAAGCAATTTTTTTTTATATTAAAAATTCTCTAAATTTTTTGAGCAATCTTTTTTGATGATATTAAAAATTAATTTTAAGGAGTATCTGTTGTTTAATAAAATGTTGATTATTCTATGGAAATTTTTTTCGTCAAAGCTAAGATGTGACAACATTAAAACTCTATCTGTTAATAATATTTTTTGGCATAATGAGTGGCATTTTACATTCTATTATATTTCTTTTTAACATAATTTGTCTGCTTGTTAATAGTATAATATTATAACCAGGGAATGGAAGTAACTCGTTACTTGTAGCGAAATTACAGTCACAAGTTTTTTTAATTTTACTGGTAATTGCGTTACTTTCTTTTGATAACTGTGACGGTAGTTACATTTTTTTGATAATGGTAACGAATTTTATAGTTACTTTTATCGTTACTTCGCACATGATTAGACACGGTTTGATTGAACGCAAGTTATTTATAGCGCTTGAGACTAGAAAGCCCCTAGATACCTATCCGCTGTGATTGTAGTCGATTTTAGAAAAGTAACGAAAAAGTAACAAAAAGTTACTTTCTCGAGTAATGATAACTGTAACGAGTTACTTTTAAAAATCGATAACAAGTAATGATAACTTGTTACTTTTTCTACTCGGTAACTTGTTATTTTTAAAAAGTAACTTTCCATTCCCTGATTATACCTTACAACTTAATGATAAATAAATACTCTCGATTCATAATGCAGTCAGCAATGTACTGTTTTTTTTTACATCATTATTAATATTATTATATACATATATAGGATGTTCACCATCCATACAATTTCTCAGATACTTTCGACAGTTAAAAAAAAGTTAAAAGGTCAATATCTGTTTCACACAGGCTACAACACGCGATAAAAAAATATAAAAAATTTTTTTTCATAAAAAATCAAGATTTTTCATAATCACCTTAAATTTTTTAAATAGCACCATACAATTTTTTCTATAATATTGTAGAGATCTTCAAGACAAATTTAAATTACTATTGAAATTGTCATTTTCATTGCTGTTTTATTGATTTTATTAATACTTAATTTCACATTTGTAACATTATTTGTAACAGCAGTATTTACAACATCTGACTAGAAAGAATACAGAAAATACGCACGCACGCACGCACGCACATACATGTACTTAATAAATTTAATAAAATTAAAAAATATAAAAATATAAAAAATTTTTTAATTAAAAAATATATATAATTAAAAATAAAAATTAAACAAGAAATTTAAAAAAATTAAAATTAAAAGAAACAAATTTTTAAAAAACATGAAAATTAAACGGAAAAATTTTTTTTAATTAAAATTAATAATTAAAAAATTTTTTTTAAATTAAAATTAAAAAAAAAGGAATTTTAAACAAAGAAGAAATTTAAAAAAGCTTAAAAATCTGATTTTTTCTTAATATACTTCCGACTGCTGCTAAAAGTTAATTTCAATATAGACGGAAATCTGAAAAAAAAATTTAATTTTTTTTAAATTAAAATTAAACAAAAAAAAAGTTTAAAAAAATTAGAATTAAAAATATAATTTTAAAAATATTAAATAAAAACATTTTAAAGGCAAAAAAATTTTTTTTAATTAAAAGCTTAAAAAAAATTAAAAGGAATTTTAAAAATTAAAAAAAAATTTAAAAAAGCTTAAAAATCTGTTTTAAAAAATATATATATTCCCGACTGCTGCCAGAAGTTAATTACAATATAGATGGAAATCTTAAAAAAATTTAAAACAAATTTAAAAAATTTTTTTTAATGAAGATTACTAGGTATGTAAATATGAAACCGGAATTTTTTTATAGAAAATACACGTTTATTGCATGAAAATGATAAAAAATATTTTATTCGAAGTATTGCCCATCGATAGCTATACATTTTTTCCACCTGTTTGACAATTTGTGGATGCCACGCCAAAAAAATTGTTGCTCTTTTGAGCCAAACCAATCATCTAGCCATTTTTATATTTTTCGTACATCTTCGTAAGAAGTGAAGCGTTGCTGAGCAAGTGCGTGTCCCATCGACGCAAATAAGTGGTAATCAGACGGAGCCAAGTCTGGTGAGTAAGCCGCATATGAAAGTATTTCCCAAATGCCTCAATCGTTTCCTTGACCAGTTTTG
>Ga0157364_1005429_pt1 | contig 12974 bp, 12 predicted proteins | sample AttsexASBM2_FD_111476 | JGI IMG/M metagenome (GOLD analysis project Ga0157364, IMG submission 111476) | Fungus gardens microbial communities from leaf cutter ant in Ribeirão Preto, State of São Paulo, Brazil - Atta sexdens ASBM2 | ecosystem: Host-associated > Fungi > Mycelium > Unclassified ... | reverse complement strand
TATGTGCATCAAACGTCAAACTATATGGCATTTTAGAAGGCCAAATGTTAACGCTTTAAAACTACAAAAAGGCGGGAAGATATATAAAATTTAAATTGTTATTTCGGTTGTATCAAATCTAAAGCTCAGAATTTTTTTGTACACCTAATACATATTAAATATAACGTACAAAATATACTTATTAAATATATATTAAATATATACTTATTAAATATACTTATTAAATATATATATTATATATACATATATTATATATACAATACTATATACAAATTTATTTACACCGGTAATGTCCCCATGGTAGCGTGTCGGTGGAATCTGACATGATATATGAGAGATTCGCTTATCATTGTGCGGATTTAGAGTGATTTTTGTTTCCGAAGTCGTGTACACCTCGTGCAATTTTGATCTAATGCACGACTGCCTGTGCGACATTTCGATTGCGTTCAAGCCTCGAGTATAATCCTCGAACATTATGGATCTTGCCACAATGTTGCTCTTGACATCTTTTATCTTTTTCGTGTCCTTCTTTCCTTGTACACGTGAAGCGTACATTTTCGCTGTAAGCTGAAAGAATTCAGTTATGATGACACCATTGTTCTTGTCTTTCATGAGACCAGGAACTTTTTTATTTGCGAGCGGAATATCATAGAGTTATCGATAGAGTAATCGCTCGTGTCAAATCTATTTATATCATGTTTCATAATGTTATATCCATCGTCATTCCACATGATATATGAGATTGTCAGTATCGGTATATATAATTTTACATTTATCGCGAAACAGCGATGCCATGTACATACTCATGGTGAAAATCATACAAATATATTTTAGGATATCGAGGATGCACATACCTACGTATATCGGTTTGCCAAATTTCACTTCTAGTTTGCGCATTTCTATCGCGACCAGATTCTCCGAAAAGACGTTACAACTATGAAAATTCGATTTCGCGATCATTGCCTTTGCATCGTATCTCCCATTTCAACGCGTTAAAAGTCGCACGTCGACGTAATTGCGCACATTCTCTATTTTGCCGAAAACCGCGTTGTTCATTAGTTTGTATAAATTTTTCTCGAACTCATTGTTCGCGCGAGTTCTAAAATTTGTGTTAAGTTCAATATAGCCCACGAAGCCACGAAGATTGCGCGAATTGTAATGTCGTAATATATGATGGATCTTTGTGATGCGGAGACCGTGGCGATTACATTGAAGTAAATTACGATAATGAATCACGTAAAACTTTTTATCGTGTAATGTAGCTTGTTTTCTCGCTTGCAGGGTGATTTCTCGCATGTTGGGCAAAATGATAGATCCGCGTGAATATCATGGAAATGTTGTGGATACTTCAAGTCCACTTCGAGAATATAGCCAGAATCGAAGAATCTAACGCGACATCTATAACGTTAAAATTTTCTACATCATCGACCCATCGAAAATCAGCATATGGCAATGATTGACACATTGCCCAACCGCACAAGTTGTTAACATCGAAATACATAAGATATCGATGATTTCGATGGGTCGTACGATTGCATGTATTTGTTGTTAGCCTGCGCATACCGTGTTGGAACACTGACGTAGACCGCGTATACTGCGCTCGACAAACATGATCATGTCTGTGAACAGTTCAAATTTTACACATGTATGTTTTAATGACATCCCACGTGAAGCCCGGTAAAGTAATATTACGCAGTGTCGAGCCCATAACTCGCGACGCAACTATCGCGGAAATTCTCGAATATGCTGGCTAACAACAAGACATCTGTTTTTAGATACAGGTCGCTATATTCACCAAGCGTTTGAATGGAGAATCGCCGCTACAAGTTGATGACATGCGCATAATCGTTCTCAGATACCGTGTCATCCGTTAAAAAACTATAAAAAGAATTACACGATTGTAATTCGGTTTCCTCCAACTTTTCGACGCAGTCAATGTACTTGTACGGAAATAATATCTTTCCGCATGAGCAGATCGAAATCGATCCTCCGCGCTGAGATTAAGAAATTCGGATCGTGTAATTTTCAATTTATTTTTATTGAGATACGACGCTAATTTTTCTAAACTTGATGCGAGAAATTTACAAGAATCTATAAAACATAATTTTACACAAGTTTTCTTCTGCTCATTTTTAGTATTGTCAACATGTTTTGTAAAGGAAATATATTTTTCTTTAGTTGTAGGAAGTATGTCTACACGTCCTTCGTACGCTATGGCTTTCTTTGATGATAAAATGCGAGTCGTATCCCGATAAATTATGGAAAACTATGGATAGCAGTGTGAATCTTTATAATTCAAATTACAATTCGAATGCGCGGGGCCTCTAAATCGCCCCGTCAAGTGACAATGAGCGCGTACCCGTGTGTCGTCAGGCTGGAATGGTTTTTCGCACACATGACAGTGCGTGGTGCTGTCAAATTTTTGTCAATCTCGCGTGAAATCTGCCATGGGAACATTAGTAAATAAGACATTTAGATAACATATTTACTTTATGCGTTAGATTTCGGAGTTCCTCGACGAATCAATACAATCGTTACCGCGACGAAAACAATATTTCGATAGCGAATCGTCATACGAACCATGCGCGTAGTACCCGATACTGAACACCTTATTGTTGCTGATACGTGTGCGTAGACTTATTCAGGTCTCTCTCCATCTTTTCTAATGTGCATTCCAGATCGGCGTAGATTATGAACGGGATGCGCTCCTTTCTGCAACGATTGTTGAAGCTCAGCCACTGTCCTCGCTAGGCAGTCAGATAGCGCAGTCATTCATTTTACCGCAGTCTACTGAGTGTGACTGTAATTTTTCATTTGTATTGAAGTAATGTAGACATCTGAAAAGATCATACAAAATTATTAATATATTTATTACTGTTTCTTTTAATATTGTTTTATCGATTTTTTTTCTTATTATACTTATCGATCGCAGAAATATTTCTTATTCTTGAATCTAGTAATTTGCGATTTTACGAGGTGGGACAGATCTTTAATCAATGCAAAATGCTCCTCGGTATCATCCTGTGGATCCTGTACGTACAGCAAATTAACATACTTGTTCCTCTTTCGGCTGGTATGTCAATCGAGTAATAGAAGAATTTTTTTCCGTTGCTCGATACTATACACGTTGATGGAGATATTATTCTGATTGTTGAATTTTATTATTTTGTTCAGCGTCATCGGAAACTGAATGCCTGAAGAGATTTAGTACAGTATTATAGTGCTGATATGAGGATTCCCGATTTGTGTAATTTCTAGCCGGGTGTAGAACGGTGCAACCACTGACCACGCGAAGCACGCATTGTTCATGGATTGCACGTTGATTACTGCTTTCTTTATCTTCATTTCTCGCGGTAACTTAATGTGACAACCCGCGTGCAACGGATTGTATTTGTTCACATTGAGAATCAAATTCAGGATACGCGTCAGCGTCCACCCGCTATCGCGTTCCTGGAATTCCTCCAGCGATGCTAGGATAGGCTCGATGATGCGCGACGCGTCATCGTCATCATTCTTGTAAATCAGAAGAGTTCATAATTTCTTGTGGTGATACTTTTATTCGCGCATTTATCACCTGTTATGAATTGATTGAATACAATGTTTAGAATTATGTCTCTGTATAATGTCTCGCATACGTTTCCAGAACAATTTCATTCACGTCTTCTAGAAATTGGCGAGGTTCGATATGTCTAGAGTTTATGATGGCATCGGTCAATATACGACTTTCGAACGCCGTATCTATCTCGCGCCATCGAAGTCCCGCACTCGGCACCCAAACAAACAAAACAAAATGATCACGCACTGAATTTTATTTTTCTTTAAAAATTTCGAGTTGCGTGATATAAGCGATCAACGATTGTTTGATCCAATTGATAATCGTAGACACGACTCTGTTCTTCCAGCGATTCGATAAACACATCGCAACGCTGTTCCCACGCGATATACTCTTCTCGCGTATTCAAATGAGCGGCTTGCTCTATCAACTCACGCTTCATTTGCTCCATATTATAATATCCTCTTTTTCACAGTCTTTTCATTAAAAAAAAAAAGCTTTGAGAAAATATATATTTTTAATCTATTTTTGTATCTTTGACAAAACAGTATCACTGTGTGCAAATAGGACTCATGTTACACAGTATTATTTGATAAAGGAAATCTTTACATTCCGAACAGGAATATTGCACATACGTCGGTATCATGTTTTCAAACGGCACGAAGACTTGAAAATTGATCGTTTATTGTTATGATGTTCATGCATCATAAGAGGCATTCAGTTTCCATGACCATCAGTGTAATAGAATTCAATGCAGCACATTTTTTTCACAGGACGTAAGGTGTTTACTTGAGCTCGATTTAAATCTCGATATATTACTTCAATTATATCATCATCGTTCTTTATGTCACTGCCGAAATATGAATCATTTGACAGAGCATGATTTTCATCGAACATTTCCTGATCAGATATTTCTTCATGTTGATCATTTATTTCTTTATCCATCACTTCATCCTCATAAGGTGCAAAATCCATTTTTCCATTAAGCATACGCACTGATATAACATCGATATAATTAAATAAGCTCGACTGCTAGCAAAAAAAATGTGCTCCCAAAAGAAAATCTTTTCGTTTTATACCTTACCGAAGATGAATCATTTTTTGGTATACTGCATGCTCTATCGTGTTCTAACATGTTTGAACATGTTTACGAAGGGATGATTTTTTGTCGCAATCGAAAAGATAAGCTGAAATATTTTTGAAAAGAAAGCATGGGAACAGATAAAACTTTATTGTTATTGGTATCGAACCCATAGATAAAAACGTTCGTCAGTAGAGTGCATTGTTACGATATGAGTTATTGTATAGTTTCATGTTTGAAAAGTAATGTGATTTCGTATCTACGGTTGTTAAGATAAATAAATTCTACATTTGATATACTGTCCAAAATACATTTTTGAGAAGAGAATGAGAACAGATTTTATTGTTGTTGTAGACTCCCATAGATAAAAAAAAAGTTCGATATGATCAAAGTACATTCTTACGACATGTTACTGCATAGTTTGATGTAGAATTGAAAATGAAAAAAATCCCCTTTATTTTGGGATATGTAAAAAAGTGAAAAAGAACATTGTTTAAAAGAAGAAGAGCCTAGCTAATATTATCGCATCAGTCTCAAAGGAAATCGAATAGTAAAAATATACAGCGAAAAGAACTATGTTCCAATTCAAACGGGAGATGAATTATATGAGGAACAGTAAGATTGTGTTCAATTATATAAAATTTTGTTTACATGCTTTAGTATATGTTATACATTTTTTCTATTTACCTGTACTCTTCTTTCTTTAACAGTACATCTTCTTATATATATTCGACACCTTATATTTTGAGAAGATTCGCATTGATACCTACAGCTTATAAATATCTGGATATTGGAATCAGCGTGGGATTTATGTCCTATGTAAAAATTGTGATTGGTGATAATCGAAGCAATCACATAATCTTGTCTCATATGACGATGGAAGACGTTCATCGAGAGACGTGCAAATGTTGAGCGATTAGTGCAGTCAACTGTTTCCTCCTCTCTCTAACGATTCAAGATTAATTGTGGAACTTAAAATTGGTAATGAATATAATGTAAAAATATCATTGTATGGTACGTGTTTGCACATGAAGCCAAAAATTCTTTTCATGTTTGAACTCGAACATTGTATTGAACATGTATACGTTGAACTGTGTCAGTATACTCACGGTGTTAGTAAGAAATTTAAATATTTTGTGACTTTTTTACGCAAAATTGTATTACTATTCAATGCGATATTGTAAATACTTTGCACAAAATTTATGATAAAAATTCTATTATAATAGAATGTGAACTAATAGCTTATGTGTTAGATAATATTGTATACGCTACGTTACATGAAAAATAAATGTATTAAACATATTACTTAGTCTTCAAAATGATTCATTCCTACTATTCCTTCCTATTATCTCTTTTCAATTCCAAGTTAATAGATAAGAAAGCGCTTGACTTTTTTTTAATTACATTAATAAAAATATTATTATAATTGCTAAGTTATATTTCATAAATATCTATTTAATAAAATTAAATCTTAAAAGAAAAAAAAAGCGCAATGAGAGGAAGAGAGAGCGTGAATAATAGGATTGTAACGAGTGAGACAGAGAGAAATGCATTCTACAATGGGTAGAAGGAAGAAGATAATAGATTGGAGAAAGAGAGAAGGAATAAACCCTCTTTCCCGGTGATGTGCTTTTCCCTCTTCCGTCATCCCTTCTCTGTGACATTATTCCTCGCCGCGAGACCCTAATGTCTGTGAGCACTTCTCTCTCCTTGACCCCTCACATACATACGCACGCACGCACGCACACGCACACGCACGCACCGCATATACATATATTGTACGCATTAATACATAGTAGTCCAGAATCCTCTTAGCGAAGTAAACTCGATGACCTGCCATGACATGATTATGATGTTTCAGTTCTTTCAACTGACACTGTGTGGCTTTATTGTTATTATTGCTTTTCGACTCCTGCTGCGCCGCTAACGAATCAGAGAGCCCACGACTTTCAGCAGCGGTAGAATAGAATAAGAAACCGCCGCGTTTCGTTAGAGTCAGAAATATTCGCTTTTTCATTGATTTCGTCTTTGTTTTCAAACCCATACTGATTTTGGCTTTCATAGCAGCCCAAACAGCAGTGATAGCAGTTCTCTCTCCGAGAGTCGAATCTGTCGCAGTAATATGTTTTTGTGTCTTCTCGGCGAGTATTTTATCAGCTACGTGTCATTTCGCGAGATTTTTGTTCCGTGAATAAGTTATATCGTGTTCGCGACACGTCGAGTCCAATGGATTAGTGCCTCGATCGCCTCTAATTAGTCGCTTTTCTAAATGCGTTCCTGCACCGCAAAATTGATATCCGGGGATATGAAATTCGAATGGAAGTGCGTTTATCGCGTGATTTAAAAAGTCACAGTCTTTTGTTGTAATTGACATTCGCAATTTTTTTTTATAAATAGTCTGGATCATCGATATACGATCGATAACAAAGTAAATTATAATGTTGCAAGCATGATGATGTTGCTGAACTTATGAATCAGTTTTTATATGCTCTGATAATCTGTCTCACAGTCTATGTAATTTTTAAACTTCTGTAACAAAATAATTTTCGGTATGTATTCCAACTCTTTGGTTAACTATGTTAACCATGTACATCACAGTTGTCCGATACAATAAGAAACATTTTCAACACTGAAGTTTCGCTCTACATGCTTTTATAAATGGGTTCGCTCTCGGTGCAATTTTTTTCAGTTTATATCAGTTTATATCATGAAAGGGTGAAGATGAGGTTTGTATTACATGTCGCTTCTGTTGCCAGCAAAAGTACGAATATATAGTGATTACGGATTTATAGTGATAGACAAAGACAGTGCGCTCACAAATAGACGATACAGAAAAGAATTTAATGAATATGCGATACTATAACGTGATTAGTCATTGTCAATACATCAACTACACAATGTTTCTTCTCGAGTACAACATGAACAGCAGCAAAAAGCTGAAGGATTGTGAGAGGATAGCGAAGCAGATTGCGAAAACCAGTGATTCAATTCGTAAAAAATATCGTGCTTTGAAAACGGTAAAATAAACGAAGATATAGCGTTGGAGAGACATTTTCAGTATATCGAACCTCTGAAACAGATTGTCGAAAACACCGTTGACAAGGAATCTCAGCCGACTAAGAAAAAAGGAAATATAAAAGCATAAAATTATTAAGAAACGAAAACTAAAAAATAACGAAGAGTACGAAGATGAGTTTCTGGATGAATAAAGCTTCGATAAACACCATTGCCTAAAAAGCAACACATAAAAGAATCAATTGTCATGTCGGATTCACTTAATTCTACATCGACCACGCAAATTATCGTACAAATATTTACATTCTCCCTTAGCCGAAGATGTTTATGAAACGCCTAACGAACCGTTTGAAACATTAGTTAAACAATCTTTGCAAACGTAACAAGTTCGTGAATAGTTGCATTGATCAACTGGGTTGGGATAAAAATACGTAAAGACGCTTCTTAGTGGCGATAGAAAAAAGGAAATCGATCACGTTTATGGCATATATCTTAACGAGAACAGCATGAGACTCGGTGATAAACAGTTTGATTTAGACATGAGTGATTTCGATCATAGCTGGAGTAAAGTAAAAAGAATAGTAAGAAGTAAAGTAAGAAGAAAAATACACCTGGGTCATATGAATTAATTTCAAAAGAACTCCTGACGACACTATTTATACAGAGAATGATAAACTAGCATATAAAAATATACTGTTGGCAACGAATGCTCATAGGCGCAGTATAAAGCGGATAATCCAATAGTGGATAGCAAAGAGTACAAATATAAGAATATAATAGCATCCTTAGTATCAGGTAAAATACAAATTGGAAGGGACATACTACGTGCCAGGAAACTAAACAACAAGTTAAAAGTAAATAAAAAAGTCGGACAAAGTGTAATACCGTGTACTATGACCCTAAATGAAAATAAAATTGATTATGTTCATTGTTTACGTTCATTGGAACGATCCTAACGAACTTGTGGATCGTCTTTGATTGCTTGAGGCTTCGCATCAGGAAGATCACAATGCTCACGATAATGAAATTTTATCGAGGAGCTTCGTGTGGCTTATTATAAATTGAATACGCAGTAATTTTAATCGATGTCGAAACATTGATCAACAACGTTTGCGTAAGGTCTTTGTAACATTTTTTTGTATCGTATACCAAAAAAAATTCTGAGAAGAAAAGTCTTGAAAAGTGGCGACTGATAGAAGAACTGCACACTCCAGTGCGAAAAAATTTTCCACGCAGACGTGTCATAGTTTACGGATATGATGTGGTCAAAATGCGCCCTTACACATGATTCAATAAAGGTTACCACTTATCATTCTTACCGTTATCAATGTGTTGAGTAAACATGCATGGGCCTATTGTTCAAAATAAAAAATGGAAATGAGATCACTACAACGATAGCAAAGATAATTCGAGACGATAGAAGATGTCCGAAAAATTTGCAATATGGAAAAAAAATTTTACACAAAAACTCTTGAAAAAAACACAACATAAATCATTATTTAATATTCCGTAATGAAGACGTCGATTGAATGATTGAATCGTACTTTGAAAAACGGTGTGTGGAAACAATTTACGCACAATGGAAATTATAAATGGATCGACTTGCTGCCGCGTTTCGTATCAGAGTACAATGAAAACATCGATCTATCGATGTTGACTCTCACAATTGCCAACAAACTTTTAAACACGATGTATAGTAGCGTAAAAGTCGTCACACTCCCTCTATTCAAAGTGGATGACTCGATACGTGTGAACAAATTCAAAATGAAAAAGGTTACACAAATCAAATTGGACTACGGAGTTTAGAATCATCGAAGTACAGAAAATTAATCCCATGACATATCTTTTGGAAGGTTATCGCGGAAAATCGGTTTCTAGAGGATTTTACGAATATGAGTTACATCTCGTCGTTAATGCCGACGTATATCTATAGTTGAAAAAGTGTTGCGCAAAAAGAGGAATGACACTAACATGAAATGGCTGGGATTTGATAATTCATACAATTCATGGATATGTAAGGACAATGTGTTATAAATAAATGTATTTCTATAGGGAATAAATGTATTTTTATAGAATTATACAGGGTGTATCTGAAATAACGCCCTCTAATCATACAGTGCTATTCCTAATAAAAAATTAAGTCGAAAAGTCCTCTTTGTAATTTTCGCAACGAGATAATAATTTCCTTGTCAAATAAACGGATAAAATCGATATATAAGACAATTTTAAGATATCATTCAGTGTTCTTTGTGAAATATTTTGAAGATGTTTCTTAAAGAATTATAAATCTCTTATAGATATTTAAAAGTTAACTTATACGACGATTTCTAGATATTTTGCTCATCGAATAACTAAAAAAAATATTGCGAAAATTGCAAAATGATAGAGAACTTTTCAACTCAGTTTTTTATTAGGAATAGCACTATATGAATAATGGCGATTATTTCAGATACATCCTATCAGTATATATTTATTACAATATGCAAACATGTAATTGAGATTTTTTTTAATTAAAAAAATACATAATATAAACATACAAAAAAAATAAGTTTTTTATTACAAATACATAAATGTATAAAAAAATGAGATTCATTTTACTTATTTCTCTTTTCTTTTATATAGTGATATTTTATAATGTCCCCATGAGTCCCCATAAGAATCTGGCATAATGTATCATACGGACTTAGAGCAATTTTCGCGATATTGTGTATACTTCGAGCAATTTCGATCTTATGCATGATTGCCTGAGCTTCATTTCGATTTCGTTATTTAGACATCGCATGTAATCATCAAATGTTATCGATCTCGCTATAACATTACTCCTTTTTCTTCGTATTCTTCTTTCCATCGACGTGTAAAGCGTACATTTTTGCTCTAAGCCCGATGAATTCGGTCATGATTATGCCGTTGTTTTCATCTTTTTCGTTAAGCCTGGAATTTTTTTATTAGCTAATATACAATACGCATATATAGCGGAATACAATACGCATTGTCGATCGCATAATCACTAGTATCAAATTGGTTAATATTACATTTCATAATATTATAGACATTGTCGCACTCAATGTAGTAAATGAGACTATCCATATCAGTACATAACTTTACAATTTTCGCGAAACAGCGGTGCCATGTATTCGTGGTAAAATTCGTATAAACATGTTTTGCATATATTGAGAATACACATACCCACTTATCGGTTTCAAATTTCATCTCGAGTTTATGCATTTTTATCACGATTAAAAATCTCGAAAAAAACGCTTCTACTATGAAAGTTTGGTTTCGCGATCATTGCCTCCGTATGTCCTGTCCCAACGTGTTACAAGTCGCACGTCGATGTGGTTGCGCACATTCCCCATGATTTTACAGCATTATTCATTAATTTATGCAAATTTTTCCCGAATTCATTGTTGGCAAGAATTCTAAAATTCGTATTCAGCTCGTATGTATTCGCGAAGCCATGGAGATTATACGAATTACAGTACGCGGTAAATTTTTGTAATTTTGAGACCGTGATGAGTACGTTGCTGTAAATTACGATAATGAATTACATAACGTTTCTTATCATACAACGTAGCGAGGAGCTTCTTCTCTTGCTTGGGTAATTTCTCGCGCGTCGGATAGAATGGTAGATTTGTGTGAGCGTCGTGAAGATGTTGCGGATACTCTAAGTCTATTCGAGAACGTAACTCGTAGGTGACTATCGCGACGGTCGTAACATTAAAATTTTCTATTTCATCGATCCATCGAAAATCGGCATATGATAATGGTTGACATTGCAGGTTGTTAACGTCAAGTATATAAGGTACGTACATCGACGGTTTCGATGGATCGTACGAAGCATGTACTTATTATTAGCCCATGTATATCTGTTTGAACATTGGCTCAGATCTCCACGTATACCGTGTTCGATGAACATAACCATGTTGATGTCCATAAAAAGTTCGAATTTTACACGTGTATATTTTAACATCGCATTCCATGTAAAATCCGGAAGTACAATAATGCGGGATCGAGCCCGTAACTCGCGATGCAACTGTTACGGAAATTTCCAAAAACGTCGACTAACAACAAAAATTCTTTAAATACAGATTCTATATTCATCAAGCGTTCGAATGGAGAATCGCCGCCACACATTGACGGCATGCGCATAATCGCTCTCGGATACTATATCACCTGTCAGTGAGCTGTAAAACAATTCACGCGATAGTAACTCGGTTTCCTGTAACTGTTCGACGCAGTTAATGTACTCGTATATTGAAATATGCCTTTGCGTGTGAGAAGATCGAAATCCTCCGCGCTGAGGTTAAAAAATTCTGACCATGTAATTTTCAATTTATCTTTATCGAGATATGACGCCAATTTTTCTAAACTGATATTGAGAAATTTATAAGAATCAATAAAACGTAAATTTATATTATTTGCAATGTTTTGTGGAGAAAACATATTTTTCTTTGTTATAAGAAGTATATCTATCATCCTTTATACATGACAGCTATATTCTTGATAATAAAATGCGTGTCGTATCCCAATAAATTATGAAAAACTATGGGAATGTAATATGAATCTCTGTAATTCTATTGCAATTTGAATGCGCAAGACCTCTGTATCGCCCGGTCAAGTGGCAATGATCGTGTACTCGCGTTTCATCCGATGCAAATGGTTTTTCACACACGTGGCAGTGCATTGTTAAAATTTATCATATCATCTCGCCTAAAATCTGCTATGTGAACAAGATAATTTTTATTTTATACGCTAAATTTTTAAGTTCCTCGGTGAACTACGCGATGCAATCGTTACTGTGACGAAACTTATACATACACAACAAATCGTCGTACGAATCAGCGGATATAATGCTAAACTAAATACCTTATGACGCTGATACTTATGTAACTGGACGTTTCGATATCCCTCTCCGTCTTCTCCAGGATATATTCCAAGTCGGCGTAGACTACGGACGGGATACGTTCCTTCCTGATGTTGTTGCCGAAGTTCAACCACTTGTCGTCTTCGCTCGATAATCAAACAGTCGTTTAGTTTTTCGCAATCTATTGCGAAATTGGATCTCCAGTTTTGCATTCGAGCTAAAATAATGTAAACATCTGAAAAAAGAATGTATAATTTATTATTTTCTGAAAGAACTTTTTTTATTATAAAAAATTTTTACGTAATTTTTAATTATATATATATAATTATATATATATATATATATAAAATTATATATATATATATATAATTATATATATATAATTATATATATATATATATATATTTATATATATATATATATATTTATATATATATATATATATATATATATATATATAT
>Ga0157364_1005428_pt1 | contig 12974 bp, 6 predicted proteins | sample AttsexASBM2_FD_111476 | JGI IMG/M metagenome (GOLD analysis project Ga0157364, IMG submission 111476) | Fungus gardens microbial communities from leaf cutter ant in Ribeirão Preto, State of São Paulo, Brazil - Atta sexdens ASBM2 | ecosystem: Host-associated > Fungi > Mycelium > Unclassified ... | reverse complement strand
TTTTCGTTAATTTTTATAGATGATTTTTATTGATTTCGAAATCTACTTTTAAACATCGTAAATAAATTTCCAAATTTTCGATAACGATCGAAAATAAGTATTCTTATATAAAGAATTTGAAATTCAATAAATCATCGGTGTTCAATAAATCATCTAAACTTAGAATTCAGTTGCTAAAATAAACAATGCTCTAAAGTAAGATATTTAACCGAATAAGAAAGTTGATACTCGTCTAAACAAGACGTTCGTTGCATATAATAAAATGAATATTCTTGCTTAATGAATGCTTTCTGCAAATATTAATTTATGGCTTCTTCTTCTGTTTAAGCAGGTTTCTCGAGTACTATTAATCCGCTTATGTATAATATTATGCTCGAGCATACCGAAAGCGTCTGATTTCAACAGCACTTGACACTAAGGTCTCTTTCCCGAGTAGTTTTCTCTTTCGCCGTCATCATATTGTTTCAGGTCTCTGAAGGCAACATCGACCGGCTTAGAATTTCATCGGTGACGTTTGCGGACGGTGTTTGTAACACAGTGGTAGATATTTTACAGAGATGGTGTGCGGAGGCCAATTTGGCGAGTTATACGACGTCGAGGAAGCTTGATAGATGACGAGGAACAGTTGGTGTGACTCGTGTTCACTGCGGCAAGGGTGGTCGTTATCGTTGTTATCGCGCCCAGAGTGCTATTGTTCTGTCAACCCAGCACTACTACGTATTTTACTCAGGAGAATGGAATTTCGCAATGCGTACTTATATATAACATTAATCATGATTATAATTACGGCACTACGTGTGACTATTATAATTATTAAATTTCATTTTAAGTCTTTAACATCTGTGACAATAGCGCAAAATATAAAGTAAAACGCGAATACGTTCCTTCATTTAGCAAATATTCTAAAAATTTGCATTATCAATTACACTCAGAATCGACTGTTTTCAGATCTCAGATAATATCAAACAGATTGGTCTTCAATATTCCATTGAGTCCAAAAAACATAAATTGAATGCCAGACGATCGCACGCGCATCCCGCAAAAACGCAATAGACAACTAGAGGAGTATTTAGCAGAGACATAATGTCCTTGTTATCCTCATTGAATCATGAATGCTTTCTCTCATCCATTATTTTTGTCCCGCGCAACAAGACCTCATTGAATAGTAACCGAGCCCAGTGTCCCGTTGCAGATTCTGTAGTCATCGTTGCCCACGTCATCGCGATCTGTGTCTCGATTCGTGATTGGTTACTTTAATTTACTTATAAAGTTATCTTCTCATTTCGATCATCGACATTAAATCATATTTTCAGCCTTTAAGAAGCATTCTACTAACGTGAATATTAGGGTATTAATCAACATTAGAAAGAAATATTAAAAAATATATTTGCATACGAAAATTGAAAATACATATTTAAGACCAATCATTTCATTTTATAGTCAGTGCACAATAAAACATTTTTAAATAGAACTTTCGATTTATTGTATAAAATAATTATAATTAGTATACTTAAAATTTATCAAATTTTTTTTATAGAATATTACAAATTTTTTATGCAGATTCTTTAAACAAATTTTTCTATTATCATATTATCATATTTTTAAATACTTTTAAATACGATGAAGCATATATTAGACATTAGACATCTTTAATTAAATAAATAATGATAATATATAATAATGATAATTATTATATAATAAAAATAATAAATAATATAATAAATATTGTAAATATAATAAATAAAATATATAATTATAAGCTAGACATATCTTTAACCACGCTTATATTATGTGAAAAATCAAAAGCTTCAATCATCGCATTCTCGATCTCTCGCTATGTTATATCGTCCATTTAGGTTCCCTCTCTCCCTTTCGACCGCCGAAATTATTCTGCTCGATCTTGATCGTCGATAAAGATTATCGTCTGTTTCTGTTCATCCGCAAGGACTTTTTCTCCCTTTCCTCTTCCAACGGGAAAGGGAGACAATTTCGCATTCGATCTCTCTCGAGGTGCTTCGATTATTAATGGCCGATAGGCTCAGGAATGCCAGTCCCCGATCTTATCGTTGCGCCGTAACCGGCACCTACGCCTCGCAAGCTTCTCGTATCGCGCCATATCACCCGGTCACACCATTCTCTTGTGCCGTAACACATGTACATGAAGAAGTATGCTAAACCGGGCGCAGGTATCGCCGATATCGACGTGTCGAATTGTATCCTCGCGCAGACGAGCATTCTTGATGCACGTCATTGTTGATGATGAAGATATATAACGAGCTTCGTTCGATCGTCGGCAATCATATTATCGCTATTAGCCCGAGTGGACACATTACTTCTCATTCCCAGATTTCTGAAATGAATATACGAATCTTACGGTAAAAGTGCGGAGCTCTAAATCCGGAGTTTTATTTTGTGATGCAGAAACAAAAATCAATATTAATTCTTGAAGAAAACGTTCTTCCGCTAATTTTTCAAATTAAAAAAAATAAATGCAATGAATGAAGCTGAAAATTCAAAATTGTAGAAGTAATAAACAGTTTACATAACATTTTAAAAAATGTTGAGAAAATTGTACAAATTATTGAAATTATATATATGTAATTTATATAATTATATTTTTTCAAGAAATCATTAAATTATAATTTGGGTATTGTTTATATATTTTTTTAGATAATGTATACTTTATTCATTATTTAAATATAATATTAATAACATAAATTAATTATATAAAAATTTTATAATATAATGTACCTTTCACAGATATTTATAGAAGAATAGTTATCTGATTATATGTATGTTAAAATTTCATATGAAACTTTTCCATCTATTTAAAATCGCTTTCCCCCAATTGACTCTTCTGTTTCGTATGGCTTACTCGGTTGGAAAGCTTTCAAAATCTCTAGGAACATAGAATACATCGTCGAAGTTTAAGATTCGTTTTGAAGACCGCGGTTGCTTCTCATCAGACTCGTTGACTCGTGGCTTCTTGAATGGACGTCTCAATAAGTAATACTCAGGAAGGAATTACTCTTCCAATGCGTCATGACGAAAAGCGGGCTATGAAATATTATGAGAAACGTTTCGATTGCCGAGAGAAGCACCACAGCGAGGTGAGAAAATAAACAGTCAACGTTTTCGGGTCCGATCTCAGAATGCTTGCGAGAGAGAATGGCAACAAGCTCTGTTTATTTTTTTTTCGTCTACGTGCTCTCTCGAGAGTTCTCTGCAGGGTTCTAACGTGGGCAATGTAACTAAAAGAAGACCGGAAAGGACACTGTTTACTGTCGCCGATAGCTGAACCGTTGTGATTGCGAATCCCAGATTGCGTTGAAAGATCTCCCATCGTTCGGAAAAAATTCGAAAAAGAACAATGAAAGTGAAATTGGACAGAATATCAAATATATAAATGATAGAATCTTATTTTGCATTTCATTTCAACGTTTCATTTTTATAGAATTTTAAGAATTTGATAAAAAAAATTTGATTTCAAAGGTACAATTATATTTTGTTCAAGATCAATTTTCTATTCATTACTGATTTTACAACGTTTTTTTGTTTGCTCTTGATTGTCAAGCGTACTTTACATGAAGCGTAGATAGATTTATTATCGAATGCTGAGAGACTCGAGGGAAAAGGAAAAAGGAGAAGGTGTCAATTCTTAGATAAGCAACGACAAAGTATATCCGATTAATCCTACCTTGATCCTTCGATTCGTTACAAGAAAAACGATCTACCTACATACCTCTATCGAGTCACCTACCATCTTGAATTATTCTCCTGCGGGTGCGTGATTAAGCGGTCAATCTGTTCGAGACAATACGCCACCGCCCACTCGACCAATTTATTGGACACCCACGGCGAACTTCCACGTGCGTTCACGTGTAAAGATAAGAAATGACCGAAGGTCGTGCAGGTCGCTTTCGAGGGAGGGAACCTTCTCCTATATTCGAATCCCGTTGCGAGAGGACCAAGAGATCGACCAAATTTGGTCGCCCCACCCGCTCGCATTCGCCACGTAATGATGTGAATCGACGCCCTATGTCAGGGCATTTAATCTCGGCTTCACGGACGATTAAGCGGCATTTAATTTCTTCGCTCGCACGTTCTTTCGGGTAATGGAAACGCTCTTCCTGAGAGCAGCGTATCTCGGCGACGCGATCGCTCGTGAGAATTTGTATATCAGCGGAATTACGATCTGCAGGAATCTGGCTCCGCACAAATTGGCCTGTCCCGTAACATCCGATTGGGGTGATTGGGAAATTCTTCGTTTACTTGTATCTCTAAGGGGGAATATAAATGCGGACGACGTTTATATATGAATCTTATAATTGAAAAAGTGCATGCTTATTTTTATTCAATACATACATGGAAAGAATGATTTTGCTGAAAATATCTAAAAATTTAGCTAGATACAGTTCTGAAAATAATTTTGTCGTCAAAACAATTATATAAGAATTAAAATAATTTCGTAAGAATTTCAAGCAGATGATGAGTAATGTTGTAAAAAGTTAATCATCTTATGCATTCTATTAATTATTATATGCAATTATTTTGATAACCCAACAAAATTATTTTCAGATGTATAGTTAAATTTTTAGATATTTCAGTAAGACCGATTTTTTTTTTGTGTATTCATTGTGAAAAATAATGGCGTACGAGATTTACACAGACGCAATATCCGCATTTTTGTAACAATATAATATCGTATTCCATATTTTTTCATAATCTTCTTAAAAATGTATAATATTTATTAGATAATAAACACAAATTTTTCGCAAAGTTATAAAGTCGTATAAACTGATGGCATTGTAATATGTGACGTAGGACGACATGCGAATTTAAAGCAAAGTGTATATAGCAACGAAATATCCATTCGTAGCGGACGTAATTCTTGTCGGAGTCATGTAATATGCAAAACGCACGTGATATCTCACTATATTACAACACGATGCACCAGACAGTTCGTTTTAATACGCACCTGTATCACTTACATCATTTGCAACTTTTTCGCGAAGCGCGACGCGTCGCATGAGATAAAACACCGAGAGAATTGCAAAACACCCTAATTATCAACCTACACCTATCTCCACTGGCGCAGGAGAAAGCGTATTTTTCTATTGCTGACACATGTATATAACGGCACTCCTTCATCTCTGACACCTAATTTCCGTCGAACCTTCAATAATGTGCGATTATCACGGCTAATCGCGGCACGTACGAATGATTTGCGAAATGAGGTGCTGCTTAACTAGACTTTGCAAAGACCTTCTGTAAATTATCATAGTAGAATGCATTAATTCAAGCGGCCTCGCACGCGACTCGTAAAAGCGTGCTTTGCAGTTTCTACTTTTGCACCAATCATTTTTCTTTCTATTTATAGCCGCTTAGATGTAAGTTATGAAAATGAATTGATTATTAGCCACTCACAATCTCGGATTCCTAAACATGATTTTTTGTTCTTTTCTGTATCAGCATAAGTAACTCCATAAAGAGAAAGCATAGAGATCAATAGATCCTGTTATATTCATTTATTGTAGCAAAAAAACTTTCTCTTCTTTTATACTTCTCGTTATTTTAAAAAATTTACGATGAATTTACAATCAGTGTGTATTATTCAATTTTCCTTTGAGGACAACAGCAAAACAACTTAAAGATCTTATTTTCTAAGGATTTTCGGGTTTTTTTCACTGAATTTGATTCTGGCCTTAGAATTTTTTTTAATTCAAATTAAAAAAAAAATTGATTATCATGAAACTCACTTTTAGGAGATTCTTGGTCTGCTGAGTTTGAATACAACCTGAAAATGTATTTCAAAACTTCCACAATGAAGCAAAATTCAGAGTCACAGAGTTCATAATCAGAGTTTGAAAGTTTAGAAATCAGTGTACTGCTTGCATAGCACTGATGAGCTTCAAATAATGCGAAACTGAAAACTTAATGTTACTTTGTAATTAAAAATTCCTAAAAACAGAATTTCATATTAATTCAATAATCATTTTTTTTAAATTATATCTGCCATATTGGATTTATAGTTTTCAATTTTTTATTTCTTATCTGAGAATTAAATAATATATTATCAAATTATTATAGGTCAAGAAGTTTCATGAAAGAAAATTGAGCGATTTTACAAAATAAAAGAGTGTGTCCAAACGAACACGTTCGCCCATAAAGAATAAGTATTAATTTAATTATTAAGTAGTCTAACAATTTGCTTATATTGGTCAATATATTTCAAAAAAAAAAAAAGATATAATCAATATCAACAGCGTTATTTTAATTGAAAATAATTTTGTTAATCCACAACAACAACATTAATGAAACTAAAATTTTAAACAAAAAAATGACATATTTGTTTCATCACTTTTTAACATCATTTTCATAATCTTTTTTTCCCATGTAACATCATTGATAAATGATATTTTTCAGTATATACATTTTCAAAAATTTTTTAAAGTTATCTAATATGTTATCCTAAAATATATCATATAACTGTAATATTATTTAGGAATATGAAAAAACACAAAATTGTTATCGTATATTAATACGAGTATTAAGATATCCTTTCCTTATAAAAAGAACTTTTTATATCATTATAGTATAACTTTACTTCAAGGTATAGTTCTATTCTCTTTCTCGGCAATTGTGAAATAAATACTTTACATTGTCGATAACTCAGTGTGCTTTTTATCCAATTATTTTCTTGTGTGATGCAAGAAAGTGTTCCTTGTTTCTCTGATGTAGGAGCAGAACAGCGCACTGATCCACCGAAACTTCTCACGTCCTTTCCTTCCTTCCGAACTCCAAGACCGAAACGCTACGACTTTGCGAAACTTGAAACTCCTTGGCGCGAGTCCTGAGAGCGAAAGAGTCCTCGTGAAGGATCCCTCCCCGATACCCATTCTGTTTCCGCCGCGTGGTTTGTCTTTCCTCCCGCGACGTTTCTTCCACGCTAAAAGTTATTTTTCGTCGGCCAAAAAACGTAAAACCTTCAGTTGTAAGTAAGAGATCTCTCGGTGCCGAGAGTTTTTCCAAGTTTCCTAGTTACTCGAAGGTATTCCTCTTTCTTTTCCCCCCATTCCGTATCCTTCACGCGTGATCTCCATTTGGCCCGTACGAGTTCGGTTTACCGAGTGAAAAAGGATTGCCCATTTTTTTCTTCAAATCCGTGAGTTCAATTGATCGCGTCTTCAAACTTCAGGGAAGATCCACGCGCGAGTGGTTATTCGCTTCGGATCCTTAAGCCGCTTATTGATCGCTCTGCCTATCTCAGAACTTTTTTTTTAAAGAGAGGTATACACGTTTTTTTTGGTATTTTCACTAAAATAAATTAGTTAAATCTCTGAGATCAGTAACTTAAATATTCGAAAACTTATTGTCAGAAGCTATTATATTACGAAAATTTGAGGATTTACTTATGATAAAAAGAGTTCGGTTACAGAAGTAATATCTCTTCGGTTAAGAGCAATAATACTTCAGTACAAGAATCCGATGGACCGAGAACTTTCCAAGTTTTCTAGTTATTCGGCGTAGCTTCTTTTCGTTACCATTTTCCTCCTATACCCTTTGCTTTTGATCTCATACGAGTTTCGTTCACCGAATAAAACAGCCGTGTCATTGCTTCAAAAAGCCAATGTGATCAAATGGACTTTTTCTCCGCAGGCAGAGTTTGCGCTTCTTTGAAACGCAACTTGTATCATTTTAAAGATATTAAACTTTGCACAAACTTTAAAAATTGTAGTGACTATCGCGGAACAGACAATAATGAGAATTTTCTTTTAAGTTTTAATTCTCTTTTATACATTTCATTAAAATATAAAAATAATATACATATATCACGTATAATATATTATTTAATTTATTAGATATTGTTTTCTATATAACGCAATTTTATATAATTCATTATACATATAAGGAATAAATATCTATATTACTTTTTACCATTCAATAAAATGTTTAAGAAAAAAATGGTTATGATACAATCATATATGATGACATTTATTATCACCGTTTGTTAAAATTTTATTAAACATTTTATTAAATATTTTTTGTTGAATATTTTTTTGGAGTTATAATATCCAATATTATTTTAAGTTCATAATCATCTTAATATTTGTAATCGCATTCTTAAGTAAAATATAGTATGATGGTAAGCAGCATTACGTCCTTAACTTTTGTTAATAATCATATTTTAATGTTATATTATGCAAAGCCAAGATACAATGTGCGAGCTATATCTCATGTCGTGTATTAAATCCGCTATCGTGCGGTACCGAAATCTCGAACGAGTTTAAAACGAACGGTGAAAAATAAACCGATAAAGACTCGTGCAGAAGCATGTCCCTCTCAAAGACTACTAATCTTCGTGATCGTTCATCTCTGCCTCTTTCGCGAAAGACGACACCATGTAGAAACGACGATAGAGCCTGTCCATCGACCGAAACCCAAATTCGGTAGCCATCAATCTACGGTCCAGCACTCGAACAAGGAGAACAATAACATAAGAGAAACCGCTTTGCCTCAAAGATTGATATCGATGTTGGGAATTAGGTGCCGCGTGTGATTAATATGATCGAGTCGTTAGATTTCGACCGGCGGTCCTTTTTAATTACCACTCACCTCGATCAATCGACTCATCAGAAAGCATTCTTCTTCGTAATCTGGGACGGTGGCACAGAATATCTCAAGCGAGATATTCAAGACCCGACATTACATATCGATCTTCAGCAAGTTTATAATCTTAAATAATCCAGACAAAAGAGAAAGAGACTTTTTAGGATTTAACAGAGAATATATCGCCTTACTATCGTAAATCTCTTGCATTTTAAGATCGAAAATGACATTAAATAAAGTTATAAGACACTTCATATGATCGCTGTACAACTTTTTATCCCAGCGCGAACGTTCGCAAGTTAATTCGTTGCTGGCGACAAAAAGTTGGGCGTTACCTGGCAGTAAAGTGCAAAGGTGATAGCGGCTACTCGGCCACGAGTTACTCGCTGCTAATAGCTCGATATGCGCTAGCACCTTCTTCTCGAAGTTCGCAGAACGATGGCGGACGAAACTTCGACCGCGTCACGTACTTGATCGCGAAACAACCTCACGTATACGGGCGCACACGCCTTGATCCCCGGGTTGTAGAAAAACGATCGTCAGCATTTTATTGACTGAGATACAGGATGTCCCACAACTCGTAACCTAATCCAAATCTTAATCTTGTATCTTTATTGCTTCCATAAAATTTTGACATTAATTTGAGATTTTAAAAATACTTCTTATATACCACTTTGTTGCTTTATTATAATATCTTTTAAAAAATTGTACACACTAACTCCTAACATATTTATGTTATTATTTATATTCGTTAATTCTTATAAGATATGAACTTATAAACGCTCGCAATATAATAAAATATTTTTGCACATTTATAGAAAAAACATAATTATTATTAAAGAAGATAAATTTAAAAAGACCTTAATAGAAAAATAGGTGCGCAGAAAAAAAATTGAATTTCTAGATTATTTTAAAAAGCATGGTTGCCATGTTTAAAATATCGGTTTGTTTTCCGCTTAATCCCATCGCTACCATAAAGAGATCGACAATACTTTCTCGGTCATGATCGAACTCCGCTTCGCACCGAATAGCGATTATCGCGCGACGGTCCAGATAGAGGCACCAAAAAATCCTCCAGCATCTCTTGCCTCACCTCCTTGAGGCGATTCCAGGCATTACGTGGATCGAGATCCAATTACGCGGATCTGCTAAGACCGGTCGATCCACGCGAGTGGCGCGATCCGATTCTCGAGAAAACGAGTAGGAGGTGTTAACCCTTTATGTGCAAGGTGCAATTCCGTATAAGTGTACAGCACAAAATAGAGTTTATGGCATTTCGGAATTGTTGCAATATCTTTAATATATGTATGTGAATGTGCAACAATAGAAACAACTGTTTATATTGTTGCACATTCATTTTATTACTTATAGTATACCTGAACTCTTAACTATAAATTCTTAACTAAATATTATATCTAAATGAGAATACTTAGACCACCCTCAAACAAAGATAAAATCTCATTATAAATTTACAATATTTAAATTATATTATCCTTTAAATATCGTACTAATAATTTTATTAAACAAAAGAATTGGAAAGGATTTCTTTATATTTATACGTCTATAATCTACAGTAATAACAAAGAGGTAATCTTTGCAATTTTATAAATTCATACTATTGTGAGTACCGGGATAGAAAATAACGATACAATCATTTAATGTTTAATTGATAAAAACTAATTAATGCTAAGCCGGCGTGGAAGCAGGAAAACACCTATATATTTCTTATAGACGGCAATTTGTTTTATTTCTTGTTGTGCAACGCGATCGAAGACGGAGATAGGAAACTTCGATTAGCTCTTAATTGATAGAAGATAATTTATTAGAATCAATTCGATTCGGATAGCTCTTTTATAGCGGTTCATTCTTCTTTTTTTGATAGCGCGATTTGGCGAGATCAATTCGGCCGCACAGCGATACGATACAATCCATTTCAGACAACTTGGCGGTATTGAAATCGCTTCTAAATAACTCGGAGACCGTCCGAGTAGACCGAAGATAAATCCAGGCGTGCTTTATGATGTATGATTATCAAGATATGCTGCAAACTTTACTCGCCAGCTTCGAGATCCGAACTACTGGGATAACGACGCGGCAAGTGATTGATTTATGCGCGGTGAAAGGCTGAGAGAAACTCGCAAGCTTACGTTAGCAATTTTATTGCAAACATAAAAACGGTATACATTAATGTATACGCCGATACGGAAAGATATTTGTTACATCGTGTTTTAGAATACCGGAGCAACAACAGGGAATCTTCGTCAGTTTGGATGCTATAAAATCAGGTATTCCATTACAATATAATGTATCATCCAAAGCTTTAAAAAATGATATAAGGTATAATAGTTGTGTTTGGCGGAAAAAGTCGCTTTGCAACTGTTGTAAAATTAAATTTAATATGATTGGTCTTGTCTTTAGTTCCTTATGGATCTAAACGTACAAATTAATCATATTAAAGAATCTTATGACATATTAAAGAATCTTATTGCAAAACTACTTTCTCTGTTGAATGCAAGAAATGATTTCATCTAATGTCATTTGTTCATACTTACTCTGTGCACATAAAATAATTTGTTACACAAAGTGCATAAAAAAACAGTTTATTATTCAATAAAATAATTATATATACTGTTATATAATTGCGATTGCACGTGCTTGAACAAACGTTTTGGCGAAGGAAGCTTTTCTCGAAATAAGTTTGCACTCACACTGCATTAATTTTCCTTCGTACCATGCAAAGCACTATGTTTTGAAGTAAATATGACAAGTTTATTGTTATTTTACTGCGCATAAAATTCTCCGAGAGAAATGGTAATGTAAGTAAGAACATAGTATTCACTCCGCATACAATAAATGAGAGTAATTTCTTAAAAACTTTTATTTTAATTCTAACATTTCTATAATTTTAACAGCAACTTTATCTTTCTTTTTTCAATATTTTTTTTACACAAAAATAATTGTAATAATAATTTCACCAATTTTGTTAAAATTTGAAAATATGTATATTATATGTATAGTATATTAATAGAGAGAAAATAAAACGTTTTTGTTTACGTTATTATTTCTAAAAAATCGATTATTGAAGCGTAAAAAACATAGATACATTTAAAAACGTTTCTCATTTAAATCACAGATCATAAATAGAACTATAAATATAATGAATATGGTATGAATGTCAAGTAGACTTTCAAGATTCATTTCTATTGAGCCGTGTCTCGTCTCAAAGAATAAGTTTTACATAAGAGAGATTGTCGGAAGAGACGCGACTATAAATACGAGCTGTGATCTCATATTTTTTATTTAACGCTACATTTGCCGCTGATCGTAAGCGCGCTGATTCCATTTTATGTGTTTAGTATGAATCTATAGCGTATTCAGTGCTAAAATAAAATGAGAATTCAAATGATTACGTATAAGACTAGATACGCTATAGTATACTCTGTAAATCTTTTGGAGTGAAAATTGAGCCAGTTTTGAAAAAAGAATGAAAATTTTGACAAGAAAGGCAGATTTTCATTTTTTTTTTTTTAGAATAAAATTTTACTCTTTTGGAATGAAATTTACTCCAAAGAGATAGAATTTCACTCCTTTTTTTGAAGACTTCATTCCTTAGAGTGACCTTCATTCCAAAAGAGTAAAATCTCATTCCTAAAGAATAAAAATCTGCCACTCTTGTTCAAGAGTGAAAATATTTTCACTCTTTTTTTCAAGACTAGCTCAATTTTCAGTCTTTTGGAATAGAGTAAGATTTTACAGAGTACAAGAGCTTGAAGAGTTAAAGATACGTCAGCAACGGTACAAGGAACTTGGAGCCCCCACGCCTATCGGCGTTTTCTCGATAAAGTTAAAGTTCTTTGACGACTGAAGTCGACCCAGCATCGACCATGTGAAGAAGTAAAGTCAAAGTTTTCCGTTCACGTAGCTGCAGGCTGCACGCGCTATGTTTCCGCGGTTGATCGGACTCGCTATGAGAATCGATTACGCATCCATGAGATAGCACATCGCGTGTCTCAACAGAAAATACCGAGAATCGCTACGTATGTGCCAAGTGAGCCGCGACGAAGACAACGAATCGAGATCCGATAATCGTCGTCGTCCATTTAGATAAGCGAGCTGCGCCTAAAGAGAGCTACGCCCTTTGTAGGGGCGTCGTCATCGAATTCATTTGACTCCCACGCGCTGATCGACGGATGTTTACGAGCCACTGTGATTTCTGAAGATTAGACTGGTATCTCCTTATCTATTGTGCGCGTTATATCATATATGGTCACGAGAATATATGGTGTATATCGAACGCGCCTATACATATATATATATATATATATATATATATATATATATATATATATATATATATGTGTTTT
>Ga0157364_1005427_pt1 | contig 12975 bp, 11 predicted proteins | sample AttsexASBM2_FD_111476 | JGI IMG/M metagenome (GOLD analysis project Ga0157364, IMG submission 111476) | Fungus gardens microbial communities from leaf cutter ant in Ribeirão Preto, State of São Paulo, Brazil - Atta sexdens ASBM2 | ecosystem: Host-associated > Fungi > Mycelium > Unclassified ... | reverse complement strand
AACGCTGTAAGTCATGCTACATGTAAAAGATGGTATCAAAAGTTTCGCCAAGGAGATTTCAGTCTTAAAGATGAGTCGCGTACTGGACGCCCTGAAAAGATTGAAACGGACGAATTGCAAGCATTGCTGGATATAAACTCTACGCAAACTGAAAAGGAGCTTGCAGAAAGAAGCTTGGCGTTACGGAGCAAGCCATTTCCGTACGATTACATACGAATAAAGATTGAATTTTACAAAAAAAGCTCAGAACTTTTTTGTACACCTAATATAAAAGCACGTAGAGCGAAATTGTTCAGTTGAAAATATTTCTTATTGTGTCGGACAACTGATGTACATAGTTTAACCGTCAAAAAGTTAAAATATATATTGAAAATTATTTTGTTACAAAAGTTTAAAAATTACACAGATCAACTGTGGAACAGATTATCTGAGCTAGTATAAAAGCTGATTCAGAAGTTCAGTCAACGTCGGTGCTAAAAACAAAATTTGCCTTGTTATCGACCGCATATCGATGGCACCATTTATAAAAAATTGCTGCAAATGTCAATTACAACAAAAGGCTGCAGCTTTTTAAATCACGCGATAAACGCACTTCCATTCGAATTACATATCCCCGGATATCAATTTTGCGCCGTCGCGATCGCCGCCGCCGCTGTCGCCGCAGCTTCTGTAAGATGAAAAAATAATAATATAAAAAAAAATATATAACAATATATAAAAATAATGTATAATGTAAAATTAAAATATTTATATATTACGAAATATATAAAATATATAAATAATAAAATATATAAAATATATAAATATATAAGTATATTCCTTTAAATTTTATCCATAAAATTTTATCAAACTTACAATTCCAATCTTCTGGCTGCGGATCAGGCTTGTATGGCCGAAGAGTTCTGCCAGGAAGAAATCACCTTCTTCTCATATATCGTACTCTTCTCCCGGTCCCATCGTCTTTCTGCGTGTTTAAATTCACGCGTGTGTACTATTTGTAGAAACCGCAGACACATCTGGCCGCAGAAGCTCTGATCGTACGTCTGACAGGAACGTGTGATTGTATCGCACTCTATCGTAGCACTGTTCCCGAAATATTGCATCAGCTTGCACTTGAGCTGTCGAAGATTATCGAAACTGTCAAAGTACACGACGCGGTTGTTCCTCTTTGCATACGTTATTCAGTGAGTATCAGGCCCGTCGCATCGTCCAGATTCACGATAGCACTTTCGTTTCGGCGCGCGCCACTCATAGGTAATATGTTACGCCTCTTAAGTATGATACGATACTCTCGCGAGCTCGTTCAATTACACATTGCGCCAGACGACATTTTTATCTTTTCTTTGGTGTTTTTTTTTCTTTGCAGCTATGCTCTGTTCGCGTTTGTATGGGCTAAGATATAGTCTGCGTCCATATTTGAATGGAGCGAGATGGAGTCCGCGACCCTTTTCCCGCGATCGTGATGTTGCATTTTTTCGAGCTGATTTCGCGAGGCTTTGCTATCGTTTACCGCTTCCGCCACGCTGGTCGCTCTGCCAATGAAATAGCGCGCCCAACATTGGAGGAAACGGTAACGTACCGTCTTGTTTGTTGTCGCCGAAAGTATCCGCTTTTTTATCACCTTTTTCCTCGTCGTCTTATTCTTTGGTTTTGATGCCCATCTTGATCTTGGCTTTTATTGGCTGCTCAGATGGCAATAGCGGCATCTCTCTCGCTCAAAATCGAATCGCTTGCGGTAACGCGATGTGTTTTCGCTCCTTTTTGGCTAGCCTTATCTGCGTATCTATCCGTGAGATTATTATTATGCGAATATGCAATGTCGTTCTCGGCATGCCGCGTTCAGCGAATTTATGTCCGCATCACTTCTGGTCTAATTACTTCGTAAGCCGAATGCCCGGGCCATAAAACTGGTAACCCGGAATATGTAACTCGAAAGGAAATGCGTTTATCGATTCAACAGACTACCCGACGCTAACATTCGCTACAGTTCTTTATCTTAGGTGCGGGACCGTCAATGTGCGTCCGTTGATTGTAGTGTTCGCCGCAGCGATGATAGGTTCGAACCTCCGAACTTCTGCCTTCACTTGAGAAGCTTATCCCAGACGTAGTTCGATGTAGTACGTCGTACACAAAAGTACGTCTCTATCTTCGGTATATATGCAACTGCTCAACGCTCAAGTCTCGAAAAGTCAGAAGGATGACACAGCGCGAGATACATTTTGCTACTGCGCGACTTGTAGATTCGCGCGCCTTTAAATAGTCGTTCGAGATCGCACAACCCATAATGTGAGCATGAAATTTGTGCTGCAATCGCTGACGATACGCTTACGAACTGTGGTGCAAAATCGCGAATGATGAGAGGCAGCGCGAAGAAGCGCAAGCACGAAATGCTGCCGACTATCGCACTGCCGTGCGATCATTTGCGACCCGTCGAATTGCGGTAAAACCAACATTCTCATAAGCTTACTCGATAGCCTGAATAGCGTACGTTTCGAGAACGTGTACGTCTACTCGAAATCGTTGCAATAGCCAAAAAATTGATATCTCGGAAATTTGTTTACATCTATCGACGAAATTGATTACTTTACGTTCTCCAACAAGCGACAATCACTGAGCGTGGCGCATTCAAATCCTATTTTTATCTTTGATGTGGCATGCGACAAGTAGGATGCGATGAGAGAATACTTTTCGATAGGTCATCGCGAACGTCGACTGCTTCTATCTCTGTCAAATGTACGCGAGGATGTACTTAAACTGATACGCGACAACGCGATTCTTGATTCTGTTCAAACAGGACGGTACCAACTTGAAACGTTTACAACAATCATGTAAATACCGACATTTCGTGACGAATTTTGTGCCGCGATTTGGCAACAAAAATATCGATTCGTAACAATAGACAAAAACAGTGCGCTCACAAATGGACGATACAGAAAAGGATTTAACGAATTCGCGATAGCGTAACGTGACCAGTCATTGCTGATACTTAGCCAGAGACGAACATGGCAGATGTGCGCGAGCGTGAAAAAATTGCGAGGGAGATCGAGAAGATGAGCGAGTCGATCCGCAAGAAATATCGCGTTCTGAAGACCGGTAGAATCGAGGAGGGAATCGCGTTGAACAGACATTTTAAACCTCTTATCGAGCCTCGGCATGCACATGATAAAGAGAAAATCGCGCGACGAAGATGCAACGTTTGTCCCTAAACGTGAGAGAAAGGAGGAAGAGGAATAGGAGGAAGAAGAAGAAGCAAACGAGACGTTCCGACTCTCGATTTGTTGAACTTCATCTCGAGTTTGTGCAGTTCGACGGCGATAAAATTTTTCGCAAAGACGCTACAGCTGTGGAAATTTGATTTTGTTATCATTGTCTCCGTTCCGTTCCATTTTGTTAATAATTTTGCGTTGACGTGTTTGCGCACCATACCGAATATCTCATTGTTCATTAATTTGTATAAATTTTTCTCGAAATCATTTTTAGCGCAAGTTCTAAACTGTGTGTTAAGGTCAATATGCTGGCTTATGCATTTTCGCGAGTCTGCTCTCTCAGCGATATCTTTAACATGTTTAGTGAAACGAAATATATTTTTCTTTGGTTATCGATAACACATCTACATGTCCATTGCGATATCAATTTCTTTAATTATAAAGTACGCGTCATAACTCGATGAATTGTGAAAAACGATCGGAACATGATGAATTTTTATAATTTAAGTTACAATTCAATGTGCTGGACTACAGTATCTATCAGTGAGATGACAATGATCGTGAACCATGTCGTTCGACGCAATGTGACACCACGTCGCGCTACGGTACGCCTCCCATTGCTTTCGACAACGTTTCTATAGGCACGTTGGCGGATACAATATTTTTTACACGATGCACCAAGTCTTGAGTCAAGAGTTGTCGCGCGAGCCACGCTATATTGTCTTCTTCGAGACGGAACCGATATAACGATAACGTGTTGTCATGAACATCGTACGTAGTATCCTGTATATTAAATATCACATGCTGTTGATACGTATACGACAACGTATCTTCCATAGAACGCACTCCAAGTTAGCGTAGATGATGAATGGGCCGCGCTCCTTATTGCAGTGGTTCCCAAATTTGAACTATTTGTCGTTCACGCTCGACAGCGTGATCAGATAGCGCAGTCATTCATTTTCTCTCCATTGCGTGCTACTGCAATTTTTCGTTCGTACTGAAGTAGTGTAAGCATCTGAAAAAAAAACAAAAAAATTATAATTATTATTTTATTAGTGAGACGGAAAATTATAATTTTTTCATGTGTTACCGATCGCAGAAAAATTTTTTGTTCTTGTTCCTAGTAATTTGCAATCTCACGATAGATTTTTTATCCACGTAAAATGCCCGACACCATCGTCACGTGAATCTTGCATGTATAGCACGTTGACGCTTCTTCTTGCCACTAATGAGCTGTAGAGAAAGGACTTGTTTATTCTCGATATTATACACATTAATCGACATGTCATGTTCAAATGTTCAAATCTGGAAATATCTTATAAAGTCATTGGAAATTCAATGTTCGTGAGATTCAACACTGTCATATAACGTGACGTCACTCGAAGAGTTTCGTGACAGCAGGTGAGCATTGTCGCAAATCTTCAACTTAGTAATGAATGTGAATAAGTACAATCCAATGCGCGCAGGATACGATTCCCGATCCGCATTTTTTTCAGGGTACAGAGCGGCTACCAGCGACCACACGAAGCATGCATTATCCATCGAACGCACTGATCATCGTTCGTTTCGTTATTATTTCTCGTGATACTACTTTGATATGACATCCTGCGCGCTTGGATTGTGCTTATTCACATTCATTACCAAGTTGAGAATTTGCGACAATGCTCACCCGCTGTCACGAAACTCTTCGAGTGACGTCAACGTGGATTCAATGACATGCTGCTCGTACCACTTGCGCAAATCGGCGTATCGGTATATTTCAATGTTCTTAGTGTTTATTCTCTTAATATCATTTATTGTTCGTCGCAAACTTGTTGAACGCGATGTTCACTTTTACCGTGTCTTTCTATAGCGTCTTGCACACGCTCGAGCACTATTTCTTTCCAAAAACCGCGACTCAATATAATCCACATTGACCACGGCGCCCGTCAATATACGACTTTCAAACGCGACATCAATCTCTCGCCATCGCAGACGAGAGATCTTTCGTCGCGACTCGCGTACTCGCCATTCGCGTTCTCGCCACCACGGATTATTTGTTCAACGGCGAGGCACAGACGTTTTGCACGACAAAGTTCTTCGAATCGCTCGATGCCGCTTGTTGTATCGTTGCAGCCATGCTACCAACACTCCATCAGAGTAACCTAGCCGCACTGCTCCAGCAATTGGCGTTCCACTCGCTCATGATTTTCCATCTTTTTTTTTATAGTCTTTAGATCATGTTACACTCTTCCACGGAGCACTTGTACGTGACTCGTTCGCATACGTTGCAGCACCGCGACATACCTAGAATGTCATAATATTCTAACACTTTTTCATTATGTTTGTTTGCGAAAGTGCACTATTCATACTCAAAGCATGATCGTCACATCTATTGTTTTAGCGCAAGATTCTTATCGCCATCACGAAACTCCATGCATATATTGTCAATAATCAGCAGTTCGATGCACTTTTCAGTATCCGTGGGAATGCGTATGCACCAACTTTGGCTCTTATCTGCGATTTTCTTCGGCCAATAATAATCATTCTTTATTACATTGACATTTCTATTTCACCAATGTCTCTTTTCATATTCGTCATTTTCGTAACATTTGTCTCGTAACCGTGGGTACACTTTTTGTCGCACGAGACCAGTCAGAAACGGGTTCTCTGATAACTATTTCATATTTCTCACTAAGTATTTCTAATTCTCTAGAAATTGCATCAGCGATATTCGTACATCTATGTTTCTTTTTTGCGGACTATCGAAAACATTATTTGCGAGAAATACAGCACATCATCTACATTACAATCTTCGCACATATTTTTCAGTAGCGTCTCACAATACTGTTCACAATAGTTTCTTTCAAGTGCAGAATGTGCACTTGTTGCATGAAAATATACATAGTGTATACATTGGCACTCTGCAATTCATGCAAGACCGATCGCTTAGCGCATCAATATATCGTGCTTCCTTACAAGATACATTCCCACAATATCAGTGTCACTCAAATGGATCATGCATGTTGCACATATAGTTAAAGTACCACCCGTTGTATAGTAGCACTGGATCATGCAGTGTTTAGTATGGTCGTTCAATGCACAGATTTCTGGAATCGGCACAAATTTCTCTGTGTGTTCGTGCTCACTCAAATCGCTTGTCAAATAACTTCTTTGTCGGAATCTTGGTCCATTATTTCTTCAAAATCTACTTCCGTTTCTTCGAACACTTCGAATACTTCATTTTTAATATTCGCGAACTGTGTTTCGAATCCATGTTTCTAATGCACTCGTCATTAGCTATATTTTCAACGTTCGCACGATGGTTAGCTATATTTTTTCCATTATTCTTACTGTGACTGATTCGTTCGTCTTCCAGGACACCAACTGGAACTGAGCGCTTATAACCCATTATATATATCATTTGTGATTTCTTTGTCCCTTTGTCTATTAGGCTACTTTCTTTCTAAAAGTAGATAAGGCAACATCGCGAGCGATTCTAATTTATATTTTTCACATCTTATTGATATGTTTATATAAACAGCACCAAAGCTTCTCTTAACGCGTCGCGACTTTCCATCGATTTCTTCCCAGAAAAAATCGTTATTGACACTTCTTCGAAGGATTTTGAGAGCTGTGGGAACGCAATGATTTCATACTTTTCACTGGAGTTCTACTTTCATTTTATTGTAGAAGAGTTATGTTTAGTTTAGCAGCCGAAACATCAGCGCTTCTCTTAATGCGTCGCTACATGTCACCTATCCGAAAGTGTACATAAATAATGTATATAGCTTTTTTCATTTAATCGTAAACTTCAATAAACTACGAGCGATCAGACATGAATAAAAAAATATACGTCGAAAATCGAATGCAAGGGGTCCCTTGTCATCAGATCCGCCAAGTCCATCGAGGGAAAAAGCGAGATATTGGGAATGTTCTAATGAAAAAGTATCAAAATCGTCAATGTATTCCTCATCATCAACATTATCAATGCCATTCAAAATGAAGCCATAAAGTATTTAGAGTGACTAGTACTAATGCATTTTATTCTCTGCTGAAAAAGCGAATAGTGGTTGAAAAATTTTTTTGTTCTCTTTTTCCAGAAAGCTTTTTGCATCGCTGCTAGCTCCAGTCATCGACCACATTCGAACGTTGCCGAAAAAAAAAAATGTAATAAAAAATGAGAAATAATCAGTGTAATAATGTGAATAAAAAAATTTTCGTTCACATCATTATATATGTACCTTTTTACTCCTTTGCCTCGACGCATTAAAAAATATTGAAAAAACTGCGTTATAAAAAGAAAAGGAACTTTTATTCTATTGATTCACTTCTTCCCTCTTTTCTTCGATATTACGTTGCGCGCTTCGACATCATCGCGCTCTATCTCTCTCTAACATACGAGCTTGTTATCTCTTGTTACCTACACATTTTTGGGGAGGATGGTAGGACGACGAAGGACGGTGGGCGGCGGGCGACGGTGGGTAGCAGGGGAGGGTGACTAAAAAAATAAGGAACGCATAGCAGAATCTCATCATGTTTACGTAATCAATCGTCCTATGTTTATGTAAACAGTGATGCCGCGGATCGAGGACCATTCCGCACTTTCCCCCTCCATCCGCGCGTCTATGTACCCGCGCCTTCTTCCCCGTGCCCATGAATACTCTCCGCGCCCCGCGCCTCTCTCAGAGGAGTTAAAATTCCCCTATTATAACTACTTATTTTTATGCGTATTACCTTATCAACGGGGGGGAAGTATATCCAAACGAAAGCAGTATCGAAAATTTGGATGCCGAGGGACCTGGATGGACCCTTATTGGATGGCATACGCGAAGCAGGGAAATCGTGCTGTTTACTTAAACAGTTTCGGCAATCTTCGACCATTAAAGGAATTGGTGCGATATTTGGACGCAAATCAAGTATAATGTTATCAATGTTACGATTAAAGTAATAAAGTAAATTGTGGACAACTGTCTGCAATTTTTACAGACGGTTGACGATTAATTTAAGAATTGAAATTGCACTTTTTCAACTCAGTATTCATTCAGACATATCACTGATATTTACGCTTACTGTAAGAGTAGCGTTCTCGCGACCTGCTATTTTCCATCCATAAATTTGAGCGATGACGATTACGAGCTCGGTCTGGTGAACTTTGAAACTTACCATATGTAAATTGATAATAAATTTTACTTTGATGAAGACGACAAGATAATTGTCATTCCGGAAGAATTATACGAAATACGTGACATAAACAGGTGCAAGCCTAAGACGTGCAATTTTACAATCTCGTCCCAACAATATTGCGAGAGAGAAAACGATTCGCAAAGAGGATGAAGAATATCCATAGACTATTCGCGCTAATAATAATATAATGAAGAGCAAGATCAAATGCGCTTATCGAGTAAATTTCAAACTTCAAAACATGAATTGGATCGCTGTTAGGATTTTCGAATCGAATATTGGAACCACGATAGTCACATAAATCAGATGAAACGGATAAATCGAATAAATATCAGCGTAAACATCATTCGTCTTGAATGCAACGTTACTGCGAGTATATACAGTAACGGCAAATGTGTGCACGCGATACATGAATTTTTGCCGAGCATGTCGCCAGGAGATACGAAAGACTTACGCAGATTATTTACCTTCTGATCATCATACAGAGCATTACGACGCTTCGCATTGTGGATCAAGATGACCGATTGCTCGATTTTCGCGGAGAGGAGATCACCATTAGATTGCATATCGGAGGCGACATCGATAAAGTGATACGACAATGATAACATGAGATAATTGTTCTGAAAGTAAAAGACTAAAAACATATTTTTGGTTAGAGAAGCGACAGTCAAAACAGATGACATGTCAAAAACATTTGATTATTCAGCAGAAAAAACTTACTGCGTCGAACGTTAAATTTTGGCAATCATTGGCCTTTGTCGTACGAAATATCTGAGATAACTAATATCTTAAATATTGGAGACGAATCGATCTTTGATGATCGTATCGTCAAATTTGAATTTCACACGTACAATCGGTACGTCAACACGACGTTTGGACATAGCGACGAGAAAAGGATACCCATATATAATAGCAAGATTTGTACACATTACCATGTGAAAGCATTCTCTACGTCGAAAATAGATTGACTTCAAAGGAAGAAAATGTACAAAACCGATCAAAGCTTGAATGTAATTGCATGGCATTCATGTTCGATGAAATTCGATATGAACTCAACGGTGGAAATTGACTGTTGCAGAAACGTTGGAATGACTAGTTTTATGAAGGTTACGCGACGTTTTCTAATGAAATTGCATATAATTTGCATAATGCGGGATTTCTTGATTCTAGTAATACCGCGAAAAATCTAATGACAGATGATGGATACTTTAATTTTTGTATGCCGCTCAGCATTATTATATTGTATATTGGGCTTTTGCGAAGATTACAAACATGTAATAATTAACGCTCGTCATGAATTGATTTTGATACGAATGCGCAATGATAACAATTATATAGTGGGAAATCCAGCGACAGATCCGACACTTAAATTGTTCAAAGTACAGTGACAAATGCCTTACGTTGCGTTGAATAAAATTAATAAATTATCCAGGCTACGAGCCTTGGAAAGTAGATATTTAAGTATGAGTTTCCGTTTTTGAGAACTGTCCTCTATTGCCAAATACTACATGGGCTGAAAAGTCCCGGGATTTTTCAATAGGTGGCACCACTAGAAAATGAGCATGATTCATTTCGAGAAATTCATCTGTCACTAGTTTATGTATGAAGTTTCATGACATTTCGTTCATTCGTTTACAAGCTACAGTCGTTTAAATGGCGCTACTTTCGCCTTCGTAAAAAAAATGGAAAAACAGGAATATCGCATCTTGATCAAACATTGTTTTTTATGAGAGAAACTTCTGAACAATCATTGAAATGATTGCAGAAATGTTATCCCACATCTGCTCCGTCGAGAACAACAGTTTATCGGTGATTTAGTGAATTTAAAATGGATCGTACAAGCATCAAAGACGCATCTCGCTCTGAAAAGCCAAAAGATGTTACGAATGAACGGAAATCGTAAAGCAAATGCATCGAATCGTTTTGAGTGATCGTAAAGTGAAGTTGCGCGAGTTAGCTGAGGCCGTGGGCATCTCAAAAGAACGGGCGGGATATATTTTACACGATGTTTTGAAGATGAAAAAGCTATCGGCGATGGGTGCCGCGTTTTGCTGACCGTCGACTAAAAACAGCAGCGCGTTGATGATGGCCAAATTGGACCAATTACGATTCAAATTGGTTGCTCATCTACTGTATTCTTCAGACTTGGTCCTCAGCGACTATTATCTGTTCCCAAACCTCAAGCGGTGACTTCAGGGAAAGAGATTCACATCGAATGAGGAAGTCATCGCGGAAACCGAAGCGTATTTCGAAGGCTTGAACGTTTCGTACAGAAAGGGCATCGAAATGTTGGAAAATCGCTATACCAAGTGTATCGCCCTCGAAGGCAACTATGTTGAGGAATAAATATAACTTTGCCCAAAAAACGCTTGTTTTCATTAAAAATCCCGAGACTTTTCAGCCCATGTACAATGAAACATTCCTAGGCCATCAAGACTGCGACTCAGCTGGAAAAACTACGTTATTTTTGGTTTATAGATTGATAAAAAAAAATATCATGACAGCACGTAAACTTACTTCGACACTTGTAAATTAATCAATGTGAAACTTTATCTAAACTCTGTATTTTATCTGTATGATGATCTGAATCTAGACTTTGACAAACATAGAACCATTGTTGATATATGTATTTATGTTTCCATACGTCTTACTATCAAATCTCTCGTGAAAGAAATGAACTATCATTCCAATATCATTCCAATTAAACTCTTTTTTGAGAGGTTTTACTCTAATAACCATTGACTGCTTGCGACAAAATGAGTCCGTTAAGAGTGGCATTGTGGATGTACGATTAGAATTTGAATTCAAAGAGAATGTATCCATGAATACAATCGGCTATTGTCTTATCATACACGACCGCGTGATCGAATACAGCCCAATGTCCAACGTAGTACAAGATTACGTAAATTATCATTTTTGCGAAAGAGTACTCTCCCCTCTCATTTCGATATAAGGAATAAAAATCAAGATGTTTTCCTGATTGAACACAGTCTCAAAAAGTTCGCTATGACCATACCAATGGTTGTGGATCTGCATGGATTTGTCATTAGAAGGAGATTTGTTGTGAAGGAAGAAGCGGTGCTGAGAAAAGGAGCCATTCTTTCTCATTACATTTTTACATGCTCCATGCCATGGAATATCTTGACAAGATCCATAAAGTCTTGTGCTTCCTGATTGAGTGTTTATCACCATGGATTGCAATGGGAAGACAGAATGGTCCTATACAATATGGCGAAACGTCTGATTATAATAATCGGTGTGAAAGAGAATGACGACAAGGTTCTCATATACGTTAAAGGACATCAAAAATCTGAATAGTTGGCTACGACATGATCATTGGACGTTGATTACGAAGATGATTACGAAGATAAAGAATCTTTGAATAATCTAGATATTACTAATACTATGCGATGTGGAAAACAAATGCTAAAAATTATGCGTTACAAAAGGTATTTAAAATATTCAATGGTGGGGTCACAACGTCAAAAAAAATTGTATCAATTTGAAAAAAATAAGGTGAGATTTTTTTTTTTAAATATGTTTTAATTTCTTTTCTCTTTTCCAGTAATTAAGGCTCAATTAATAATGTAATAGCTATTCGATAGTATAAGTATTCAAGTTAGCGAATAAGAAAGCGCGTGTCACGCTTCGCCATTTGTCTTATACTATTAAAAATTTGTTTTTTTGCCTTTTTTGAGATATATAATTTTAACATGGATTTATTTTTTCTGTAAATGATATCTTGCAAAAATGTTTACATTTTTCGTTGTGTCTTTTGGATGTGGTACTTTTCTCATATACTTTTGACTAAGAGGCAATGCTAAGAATTTTTTTCGAAAAATATCAGATATCCAGAGCAAACTATTTCAACTAAAAAATCCTTCGAATATGGATAAGCAAATCTTGAGTCAATGCAATAAAACATGTCTTCCAATGCACTTAAGTCACGTAGGTCACGTATAATTTTTTTGCTATATCTACATTTTCTCGTGCAACCCTTAGCAGTCAGTATGTCAATATGTCAGCAGCATTCTATCGCTGCAGCACTAGCTTCAAAAAATTATTGTGTATTGTGAAAAAATGTACAACTTGCAAGAAACATTGAAAATTATGTATGAATACCCGGTTCAAGGAGTGAATCTTAGATATATATGTGTGATTTTTTTTTAGTGATTTTTTTCTTTTAATGTAATTTTTGTAATGATTCTTTTTTAATTTTATATGCTAATGGTTGACAATGAGCTTGTCAACCTGGCTACACCTAAAAAATGAATTAGGGAAACAAATAGTGCCTCTGGTGAGTAAAACTGCACTTTCATGTATATTTTTTTATATAAATCTAATTTTTTTTTAATTAATGATATATATTTATTTTTTTATTAGGACGTTCAGCGTCGGGATATAAAGATACAAGGATTTATTATTAGGTGTACAACTTTGCTTCCGCCGTTTTCCTATAGATGGCTTTAGCGGTAAGTGGTGGTCCAAATAAATAGATCATAGACGTCATACAATAAACTTGGGCATCTGTCAACATAACCCCATAGAAACATTAGTCGATTTGTGTCTGCATCATAAAGTTATTCTCGATTGAAAATGTCAGTTT
>Ga0157364_1005426_pt1 | contig 12977 bp, 4 predicted proteins | sample AttsexASBM2_FD_111476 | JGI IMG/M metagenome (GOLD analysis project Ga0157364, IMG submission 111476) | Fungus gardens microbial communities from leaf cutter ant in Ribeirão Preto, State of São Paulo, Brazil - Atta sexdens ASBM2 | ecosystem: Host-associated > Fungi > Mycelium > Unclassified ... | reverse complement strand
CGAGCACGCTCCGAGATTTATGGTGTAATACAAGAGACACCGTTGTGTTGGTGCGCTTATCGGCAAAAGCAAAGCTTGTCAATGTGAATCTTGTGAAAAATTTCGCTTGGTACAATTGTATCCACTTATAGCAAAAAAACATTATATTTTGTAATAATATGTTAAATTTGTTTAATACAAAAATAATACATATTTACTTTTGTTAATAATTTAAAGTATTTGGAATTTAAAGCATTTAGAATTATTTTCTTTTTTTTAAATACTTGAAAATAATTCTTACATTACATACATCTCTATGCTGCTTAATATTAACTATTTTATTAACAATCAGTTAATTAATACCAAAATGAATGTTAGTAATATTGAATCTGCATATTATCATTAAATTATCATAGCTGTAAAATGTGGGATGCGAATAGAGGTCATTTAATTTTACGAGTGTCCTTGTTTTGTGGAAGCTTCAAAGTTCTCCCTGGTTTCCTTCGTCTTCCCCAATCGATCCTATTCTGTATTCTCGATCAGTGTCGGCGCCACGTATAGACTAAGAAATAGGCGATCGCGATCAGAATAATCGGAATAATTCAAAGTACGGTACGTAAAATTCGCTGAGTTGGTGTCAAAATGAAAATTCTATTAAATATGTATTGTCTCTTTTTAGAATGGTAATTTCAATGAACACATTTTTTTCACATCCTTCAAAAAATATAACAACTCCTCTCCCCCCTCCCCATAAAAGTATAAGATTATAAAAATATCAATAATTTTTCAGCTTTTATTTTCTATTTAGTTTTAAATAATTTTTCAATAATAAAGATGAAAAAATATGGAAAAAATGAAATTATTTTATAATTTTATAATTATTTATAGTTATATATTTCATTATTATTTTTAAATGCAATAGAATTTAAAAGAGTTTTAGTTAAAAATTCAACTTTTTGAAATGTATATTGAATGGTTATCATTAGTGCTTATCACAATAATGAAATGTTCGCTGTTGAAAATTTATCGAAAAATTTTATAGAATTTTTGGACAATCTAAATAATCTCCACTTTAATTTGTTAATATCAGTTAAAAGCTATTGAGCAAAACCAATTGTGCAATTTGTGTAATAGTACGAATAACGAGAAAAATAATCCCAGTAAATTCGGCGGTCAGTGATCAGACAGCGTTGAATGGCCAGGAGGAGGCCTGCAATAAGCAAACAATACATACACACATATCCGACGCTTTCAGAGTTCGAGTGTCCGAGCTCGCCGCGGGGCAGTTTAACGTGCGGTCAATTATGTGCAATTAATTCGTTGCTTGGCCTTTTAATCGAATTTTCTCTTGCATTCTCCTGCATTGGTCTATGTGCTCGATTGTGCAATCGTGACTCTTGCGGGCGTCTCAATGAATGAAATTCCGTTTGTACGTCTAGTTTAAACGTACTCGCGTTCAGTAATATATACAATCATAATAAAGTTTGTTGCTTAATAATACGGTATTATTGAAAATCAATAAATTTATATATGCAAAAAAAAATATAATATAATCCCTAATAGAGAAGAATATTACACAATGCATATAAACTTAACGACTTCGTCGTTAGATTATTATATATATCAATTTAATATATAATGATAAGAGTTAAAAATGTGAATTTTATACTTTATTAATTCTTTTTCCCAAGGGGATAAGATACAAAAGCTCGTTAGTTTCAAAATATGTTCATCCGCACCAAATTTCGTTTTGCATAGATTTTCTAAATGCAAAACGAGTACGAAAGCTTTTGCAAATCACTGGTTGATCGCATTAAAGATACTCTTCATAAGTGTATTAATAATAAAAATGATTGTTTGTGCGTCCTTTGGACTGAAAAGCTGGATAAATCGAAAAAAAGCGATATGATGTGTTCAGAGTCGTGGCTGTTAAAAAGTCCGCATCGATTTACTAATTACGATACTAGATAACTTATTTAGACTCACAATCGCAATAGCAGATGTTTGATCCAAATATCTTCTTCTTCTTCTTAACAATAAAGGTGAGAAAAAAACACGCGCGATAATCACTTTTCACAGGAATCTCAATCACGGATGCTCATAATCGGTTGTTTCGTAATGATTTGGCTGATCGAGATAATAAACATAACAATATCTCACATTAAATATCAATTTAAGAATAAAACTTTCAAATTAATTTTAAATTAGATTTGATAAACGTTCTAATTATAACAACGATATAAACAAATTGTGCAATCTTACATTAGAACAATTAATGAAATCGGTGGCTTGTCAATACAATTTTTTACGCTGTTAATATCATTAATTATATTTCTTTAAAACAAAAATTTCTTTTCTAGAATGTAATTATATAATTCAATGATAATAAAGCTTTTCTATTTATTATTCATCATGTTAACAACCTTACAACTCGTATAAGATATTAAATAAATAAAAATTGTAAAAGAACAATAGAAAGAATGTTTAATTAAATTAAATTTTTTTTATATGCAAAAAAATCATTGCTTTTACAAAAAAAATGTTAATCGTACGCATTATCATTTTTTAATTAATCGCCTTCATTATAGGACGATCATACTATGGATTACGAATGAAATTGGAATCGCGAACTTCGTAGTGCATTAATAGGATAGCTTCCATTCTCGAAGGATATCTAGTTAGTTTAGATCGGACTTGAACAGTATTCAACCACGATCACTATTAATGCGACAAGCGAATTCGTATTTACACAAATCCTCTTTTATATGAAGATTACATTGATCAAAAATTAATCGATCATTAATCTATTACATAAATGATTTCCGCGCACAATAAAAATAATTTTGAGTGTAATATTGTATATAATGTTAAATTATTCATTTAAATTTTAAAATTATAAAATTATTCTTAAAATTCTTTTTATTCTAAAAATTTTTCAGAAAAACATTTGTAACATATTTAGCGAGAGTAAAAATAATTCTATCAAAATTATTATAAAATTAATTGAATTTTCGCAAACTTTGAACTTTTTCCTCCAACTTTTTTCAAATTAACCAACGATTCATAAAGTATTGATCGCTCAGACTTAACGCATCATTAGAGTTCTTAACTCACAATTAATTTCCTCTAAACATCACCGGCCAATCACAAACTTTGCTCACGTCGTTATACGGCTAACTTCAATCCTCAGAGAACCACGCAATCTTCTCGCAAGAGTTCTCTAACGCTCAATAAGGATCATCGACGAATAGAGAATTATTCTGTCAAGTCGTGTGCTGCAGTTAGCGTTGACCGTCCACGGAATAATCTCGCGTGACAATCATTTCCTCTCATCAATTAATCGTTATCTGCGACTTGTTGATCTCTCACTCTTAATCTCATAATGACTTTATTCCAAAGTTTCGACATGCATTGTCGATCAAATTACACTTGTTAATTGATCCTTCTGTACGAATCTAATTTCTGATTTGTGAATTCTTTCACTTCAAAATAATAGTTTGTAAATCATAAATTTGTGTATATAATTAACAAATTTTAATATATGTTCATGTATCATGCTTATTTCAAATGACTTTTTATCACTTCTTTCTTGAATTCGACATAATATTCTAAAAAAAAAAAAAAAAAAATTTTTTTATTAATAATATTAATCATTTATCTCACAGCTATTATAACTTGACAATCTAATTTAAATATGATATGTAGGTAATTAAATGAAACTATTTACGAACGTTCAAAAGAATTATCAGCTTATTGCGAAAATATTCATTGATAATTCATTGATAATTCATTGATAATTCTTGTATACTATTCTCTTTCTATTTATCACAAATAATTCTATAATAAGTGTCACAATGATTCAAATAAATTTTTAATAGAACATAAAGCCACCAATTTCTATCTCTAATGTATTCTCTCGATCACCGCATCTTCCTATCCTTTAATCCTCTTGCCTTGACACTTTTCAAAGATACTCTCGTTCTCAAGTTACGCGCCGTTGTTCGTTTACCAATTAACCGATCCCGTTACCTCCACGATCTCGTTCCATCCCCAATACACTGCCGCAAATTCTCTCTCTCTCTCTCTTTCTCTCTCTCTCTCTCTCTCTCTCTCTCTCTCTCTGCCCCCTCTCTCTATCACGACCTTCTCTCTTATCAAATTCAGTTTATTCACTTGTTAACTCTCGACAAAGTTCTCTTGATCCCCAAATGCGATCCCCGTAAGTGTTGGATAAAGTTGAAGTATAGAACTCGCGCGAGGATCTCGAGCTGAGATTCGATCGCGTATCCGACGACGCCGATCTCGTTGGTTTAATAGGAAAGAGAGAAAGAGAGAACGGGGAGGGAGATCGTAGGATCGACGTCGCGTTGTACGTGGTCAGTTCGGCGTCGTGGAGCGCACTGAGAGAGTATAACAGCCCCGCCCGCTCGCTACGAGGAAACTCGACGCCCGGCGTCGCGTAGATTCATCCCCATCGGTTGCCCGGAGCAACGCCGGCGTACACGGGGAACGACGCAATGCGAGCGCGACGCAAGCGTCCCAGACAGCCACCCCGGACTCCCAGACGATGCGTCGCGTCGTGTCGCGTCGCACCGCGAAATGTGTATCGGATGAGAACGGAAGTGGAAGAATCTTACCGCCAAAACTTATCGAGTTGAACGTAAATCATTCCAATCGTATCTGATCAGTCGGACTAAAACTATATACGTAATATTCAACTTTATTTTTATCTTCTGCCAGACTAGTTGTTATAATTCTTATTTTTTACAATCGAATTGCTTTTTATACGTATAAAATCGATTCTTTAATCAATTCTATTTGATTAATATTCTTTAAAAGAAAATAAATGTTTGAATACATGAATTTTGAATACATAATAATGAATTTTTTTAAAATTTATAATATTATTTTAAGACAATTTAAGATTATTTAGTATATTTTAAGATTATTTCAAAAAAATTTTTTTTAAATAATCGTTATTTAAAAAAAAAACAAAGTAAATTGAGTACTTACTTTTCTTAGTAATAAAATTATATTTTTTGTATAGGTTTTTAAATATCTAACACTATAAAATTCAAGATTAATTAATATTTGATTTATATCATATATAATATCTATATAAATATTATATCTATATAAATATAAGATGAGATTTTTATATATATATTCTCCATTAAACTCACAGCAATACATATTGTATAAACATATAATAGTATAAATGTATAACGTAACTTAAAAAGTGTATAGAATTTGTATGAGTAATACATAACATAAAATTTAAATGTGTTATAATAGAAATGATTCAATCGGTAATCTTATAAAATATCTGTCTCTGGTGATTTTATAGAGAATCTTTTGATTATTTTATAAAAACAGCAATTAATCATTTTTATCTTTTAATCCACATCTCATAAACATCATTTCAATAATCCTCAAAAATTAATTATCAACTAAATCATTTTATATATTGAAAAACAAGTATTTATCTCAAAGGATAATTTATAATTCAACCCAATATATATATATATATATATATATATATATATATATGTATATATAATTTTATAATCTAGCTAGTCTCTGATTGGCTCAACAAAATCGTAATTTTTCTCAAAGAGAAAATGGTTATGAAGCGTCATATGCACGCAATATTGAAGCGCATCGGAACAGTTTGTAAATGCCATATGCTCACATATCGTATCCAGATATTCATTTTTACATCCATAACAAAGGCACTAACCGTTACTGCAGCATCGCGTGCATTAAGGTCGCTACGATAACATAAACTGAGACTCACGACGATCCGCAGTACGTAGCGGGACAGAGATATTCTGAATCACTGATCGAGTTCCGTGAATTGCAAGGCGGTGAGCTCGCACACGCTTGGAGTGCATCGGCTTACCGCGGACACCTTGATGCAGATATGCGAATAATGCGCGTATCCTCTATCGTGTATAAGATTCAATTCTCTGATACTCGCGGAAAGAAATCCTCTGCCATGCAAAATCCATTTTAGGGAATATCGTAGAAACGCGCGTATAGATGAAATACATGGAAATCTCTTTTGCATTTAATAGATATTAACTCCATTTGCAATTTGACTCTTTTTTGGCACAAGAGAAATTTCAAAATTTTTTCGACATAAAGAAAGACAGAATCAAGTTTCTTTATTGTTAAATAATACATTTTTAAACAAATTTCCATTTTTTCATTAATTTTGTTCAAATTTTAATCTATTAAATAAAGATTTTAAGTTAAGAAATTATTTAGTAATGTAATAGAGATGTTGAAAAAGTAACTCTAAATCTTTCTATATTTTTTTTGAAGCTTAGAACAAAAAACTTAAGCTGGATCAAAAAATCCAGATTGCAAACGGAAAGAATAAAAATATGATTATAGAGAGATTACGGAGAGTTAAATACTGCGTATTATTTAAATAAATAACAAAGAATGTAGCGGAAAACTCGTAATTTCGATTCGAAAGAAAGGAGAAAAAATGTTAGCAAAGAGTAATGAATATTCGTTTGAAAATATAAATAGATATCCATATCGAAGGGAAACTTTCTTTTAACGGGAAACTATACTGAATGTAAATCGCTACACTGATTATAATCAAGTAGCAGCGATTATAATCATAGCATCGAACAGGTCATTTGCACTTTCAGACACACGATCGCCAACAGATCAGTTATTGATTTTCAACTTGATCGCTGGATTCGCTATTTGATTCCTGCGTTGAACGTACACGCATCAGCCATTGCCTGAATTGAAACCTGATCGTCCCGTCATCTCCATCGTGTCACAACGACGGATGTCTTTGATCGTATCTCGGTTCTACGCGTGGTTAGATTTCAAATATCGTCTGCAACCAGTTATCGTACGGCGTGATCGATCCCGCGAAGCGTTCTACAAACATTAATCTTCGGTCGTCTGACTATCGCTCGACACCACGTCGTAACTTCCATCAATTCGCCGCCGCATCATTGAATAGCCAATTAAACGTTTCCAGCCGATTTTAACTTGGAATGTAAAAAGCAGAGAAAATTGACTGTCTATCTAAAGGACAATAAACTCAATTCACAAATCGTGACGTCGTTATTAATTATTCGATATTTTTTCGCGATGATTTTCATATCTACGAATATTTTGATATTTTTTTCCAGTCTTTAATAAAAATGGTTGCACTATTTTTATCTGATTTACTTTGTAGTTTCCGCAACTGACAAAAATTAACCGTTACCACCTTGCAAGTAGAAACGGCATTAAGTAATGCGTCATAAATGTATTTCTTCACGGCGCACTTCTCATAACTAAAGCAGCCAATGTGCTAACTGCAGATGTAGTTTATGCGAGATGACAGAATGATTGATGCTGCAATTGAAAAGGAGTAAATTCCGAATACTCGCTGATGGGCGCGTTAATGGACATCTGCTAGTAGATGTAGAACGAAATCTCATTCATAAATCATATTTTTCTAATTTCTCCGTGATTCCTTCTAGTCTTTATTTTTATATCTATAAAATCCTGAAATTTTCGATTCTTTCCACAAAAAATACTCATGTTCATTCTTTTCTATATTAAGTTCGACTATGTTCTCACGCAGATCAACATAATTCAGTTGGCGAGTTCATTAAACTCATCTCATCGTTCAAAATTCATCATATTCTCCGATAGCTATCGATATCCGGCGCACTTCAATTCCAGTTAAACGACTGCGTGAATCTCGATTTTTTTTCTATATTCTAGTTCTTCTCTTTATATACGCGCACCGTTTCCACCCCATTAACTACTCGTCCATCGGCGATTGTCTGATATCGCAGCATACTTCATTATGAGTCCCTATTGAGTCCCTCTCATAATCGAGTTAGAATCGTATAATCTTCCGGAAATCGCGCCATTTTGCATATAATAATTTTTCATATATACTTTGTTATAATAAAAAAATGTTATAATAAAAAATATTTAGCGTAATTTTTCTGTGCTATCACTCAAGGATTTGGCTTAAATTAATTTTAGTTAAAACTACGATATATAATAATTAATTAATTTTTATAAAACTATATGCCTTAATTAATCCGTATCCTACAAGATGGGTCACTAGTGACCGATTCCTGTTCGTGCAAATTTCTTTGAATCTTTCGGTAATTATAAATTATACTACATTTTATTATTTTCCAAAATGAAGTTCCAATATTTATTTATTCTAGAAAATTGGAAGTATGTTAGTGAATTTTTAGAAATTTTTTTTTAATCATTCTGAATAGGTGAAAAAAACGAATGGATCTAGTTTGTATGGATGAGGCACCAGATTGTATCTTGTAGGGTATGGGATAAATCTAGAAGAATCTAAACAAAATATTCTTTGTCAATTGACGTCTTTATGCTTCATATATATCTTTTATATATTACTGGAAAATTAATTTGCGACTGACGCTATCTCTGATATCTCAAATGCGGAATAAATAAACATTTATCTGAAGTAAATGCTATTTTCATGATGACAAGCAGAAGCTGCTAAATTGGATTTCGAAGAGGTGTTAAGCGACAATGTCGTCGAAAAAGGGACACGCAGAGTTTCTCATTATAGACCTGTCTAATTTTCTTTTCATCAACTCCGTCGTCTCCCGTATTCCTTCCATTAAAATCCATTTTAATTACAAGTGTTCTACCGTACGTTTCCTCGCGCAAGAAAGTGCTGAGTATATATTTTGCGTGAATGACATAACACTGACGAAATGCGTTTTATTAAATATTTTCCCTTGGTTTCTTCTAGATCGCGAAAAAAAATATGATAAAATATGTAAAACGATGTGTAAAACGATGTATTCAATATATAAGATCGTAAAGAATTTGAAATGATATATAATTTTTTTTATACTATCTTCATATATTTTTGGTAATTGCTAAAGTTGATGTAAGAATTGCAATTTGTTAAAAATATGTATTATAATTCTTTCCAAATACATTTAAGGATTAAACGAAGTTCGAGCCTAACAATACGATACAACGTGCCTTATCGAGCGTCAGCAAATGCAAATCAAATCCACTATTGCGGAAAATGGGCCGCGAGAGAAAAGGTACAATCTGATAATTCACTAAATCATTCGATAAATGGACGAAACATGGCGGCCAGTCTGCGAAAGTTCTGCAGCGCAGACGAAGAAACAAGAAAAAGGAATAATGCCTAAATCTAGCCGAACTGCTTCAGTTTTTAATGCAACCCCTTACTATACTAATATACCTTCCAGATAAATCTCTTTTGTGACTCTATCTCTTAATAGTTCATTTTATTAGTAATCATTAACAAAAAAGTTATTAGCTCGTAATTATCATAGGAAGTTATTACAGAGATATCAAGTTAATTTCAATAGACAGAAATCCAAAAATAATTTATTTAAATAGAATATCACCAGTATAGAAATTATAAATCACACGCATAGAAATCATAAAAATATTAGAAACAGATTACAAATCAATACTCAACAAAAGGAGTTTTACTCAAGTTATTCTAAAAATTTAGCTACACATCTGAAAATAATTTTGTTGGATCATTAAAATAATTATATAGAACGCTCAAACTGGTTGTTAGAACGTCAAAACTTTTTATAGAATTACTCATTATATTTGAGATCCCTATGTAATTATTATGATAGTCTAACAACATTATTTTTAGATTCGTATTTAGTTAAATTTTTAGATACATCAGCAAAATTGTTTTTTCTATAAAGTATAATGTTCATTTCAATAAAATAACATTCATATTATCACTTTAGACGGTATCTATATGTAATGTGTTCAAATATGGATTTATTATAATAGCTGGAATTTATAACGCCTTCCAGCTTCCACGATGATAGCAAGAATACGGCACGGATAACACGATGCAGGATGCGCTACTTAAGCCTACATAAATGCATCGCATCGGATAATTAACGTGTATTGCCGGTCGTACGGGATGCACCTGCGTACCTGTTATTTATCTCATCCGCGCGAGTATGCGATTTCTTATGTCGCCACGACATCCGCTCGCAATTTGCTGATGGCAGAGTACCGGACATGACGGACGGATGTAGCTAATTTTTGCGAATCCCACAGATCATGGCGAAATAAGAACGTAAGCGTAAAGATTGATGATTGAAGAGAATTTACAAATTTATTGGATCCATTTGCATCGCCTCCTCGGCAAGAAAATATTAAAAGCGATTATTTAAATATACATACGGTCTTTCAAAAAACTTTCATAACAGTTTCGATAAACATTATTACATAATTTATAATTATATTAATATTTACGTTCAAAACATTCAATATTTTATCGAGTGATTCAATTTTCAGAAATCAGAGTTGCATGATTTAATTAAATATATATCAAATTAACAGTCACAATTTTATATTGTTATAAATTTCATTCGTAGAAATAAGACACTAAACTAAAACTATTTTTATTTTTTAACATCTCTTAATCTATTCTAATCTATTACAACACGAGATGGATCTTTTTGCTTACTTTTTGCTTAAATCGATTGTTTACATTCTACAATATCGTTGATTATAAAAATAAGCACTTGAGCAGTAGGCAATAATTTTGTGCGCAAATGAACTGTCGGCAAAAGTGTAGACAAAACTGTAGGCAAAGGGAAGCCCCTGTTACAACACGAAAAGAATGATTTTGCTATAATATATACATAAAAATTTAACTAGATACAGATCTAAAATTAATTTAATTTTAATCTAATAAAAAAATTATTTTCAAATCTGTATCTAAGTATCTGAGTTTTTAGATAATTCAGCAAAATCGTTCTTTCCGTGAATCCTCTTTAAAACAAGTCATTTATCTCGAGACGAACTTTATCTAATTAATTTAATTCTAAATATTAGTCATGCAACATAAAAGCTGCAGCAATGTCAGTGTGAAATGAAAATCAGTGAATTATATTATAACACGTGATGAAGTTTTCTGATACATGTAACTCGCATATTTTAATACGTGAATGCACATGCGGATGCATACGCACAGGCGCATTGTAAGCATTCGCGAGTGCATTCTACATTCTAATAGAGAACATGATGATAACCAACTGCGCGGTTATTGTTTCGAATTCCGAATTACTACTCTCAAACGCTTCGAATTACCGCCGAATAAACTTAGTTAATACCCAAGAGACTTATAGAAATTCCCGTGAAATTCGCGAAATTCGAATTCGGCAAAAAGAGCTATGGAAGATGAACTTGTTCAAGCATAAGCTATTTCCTCCCTTATGTCCTAGTTTCACAGGTTATCGACAATTCTCTCCGTGAGCCAAACTCTCGAATCATGTCATAATAATAACAGCTGATGGATCGTGATAAAAGTTTGTCTTAATTCTTAAATGTATAAAGTTTTATGTTACTAAAGAGATATTGATCAATTTTATCTATTGCAGTACAATTGTATCAAAGAAATACAAAATACAGAACTCTCTAATATGAGATAAAATAACAATAAAATTAATGTTAACATTCATTCTTTTGCCTAAAAATTTAAACAACGGATAAGATAACACAAAATAGCACAAAATAGCAAAAATGCAGTTACCGAGGATCGTGTCTCGAGAAATCTGAGATCCTGTTATCAGAAGAAATGCGCTATGTGCCTAGGGGTTAAAGCGAAGGTAACGCTGCTGGAAGACTGCTCATTTTCTTCCATCGTACTGGCCGTCATTATACACGGATTATCTCCACCGGTAGTAAAATAAAAAACTTCGACGCAAGCGCGATCGTAAAGATTTATGGCCAAGTTTACCAGCGAGCGAGCAAAGTTTTAGCGAATTACAGAGGGAAGCGTGCGCGCTAACTGCACGACTTCTACGAGTGCATGTTGTTTGTTTCGAAATATTCTCTCGGTACTAAACCTTTCGCACTAATGCTAATTAATTGGAAGCCGGATAACATTTTCCTTTCAGCGTAAATATTTTCTTTTAAATTCATACTGTCAATAATTTCTCAAACATAAGTAGGTAATAATTGCTTATTACAGTTTTAAAAAATTAAATTTAAAAATTAACACTTTTTTAGATTACCTATAAGTTAAGAGAATGCCTCTAGCTAAAGATAAAGAAAATATGTTTCGAATCTTAAATATAACCATAATTATGTTTATGGTTAACGCATCTACATTAATGTATCTATAAAACTTAAAAGAAATAATAAATTTTAATAAATATTTGTTTGAATAATTTTAAGTAAATATTTATTAAATGAATAAAACATATATATATTTATTTGATACAAAAACTATTAATTTGTAAGTAAATTTTTACTTAGTACTATTCATAGAATTGTATTAACTAACAAAAAATAAAAATGAAAACATAAGTATTTTTTAAAAAAATATCTAATGTCTCGTTTTCGAACAGGCATGTTGTCTGGGAAAATTCAATACATGTTTTTTATGTATATGTATCAGTAAATTTTACAATTTTTTTGAAATCCTAATCTCCAGCTAGATAGAGTAAAAAATTCTTATTTTTTATCATGATCAACAATGTTGTGCGATAAGCGGAACGTGTGCATTGACCACAAAAACGTAATACATTGCGGCAAATGGATAAGCGTGGTAATGTCAAAATGACATTCGTGTAGTTTTTCATCAGGTGGTTTATTACAACGAATGGTAGACGCGATGCATTACACGTTGGCTGAATATTTTCCATTCGATCAGACAGAACAGCAAAATCAATTCAATGCACAGTCGACCGCGCATGTATATAGTGTAAATAGCGATCGGAACAACAACAATGGAATGTCCTGCGTTGTATTCTCCTCTCACAAGAAGGATTCTGGGATCCTACATTTTTATGACACCCAAGAGCGCTTTTCCAACGAACGATACCCAGTTGAGAGCTTACTTTTCGCTTGCGAAAATGGTTTTCATTTCGTCGCCGATTTAGAAAACGACATGTATCATGAATCATGCAAAATTTTTGTTCTAAGCGCGTTAATAAACAATTAATACTTTT
>Ga0157364_1005425_pt1 | contig 12978 bp, 14 predicted proteins | sample AttsexASBM2_FD_111476 | JGI IMG/M metagenome (GOLD analysis project Ga0157364, IMG submission 111476) | Fungus gardens microbial communities from leaf cutter ant in Ribeirão Preto, State of São Paulo, Brazil - Atta sexdens ASBM2 | ecosystem: Host-associated > Fungi > Mycelium > Unclassified ... | reverse complement strand
TGTGTGTGTGTGTGTGTGTGTGTGTGTGTGTGTATATATATATATATATATATATATATATATATATATATGTACATACACACACTGTATGGCTTATATTTTGATGACGTTAGTGATGAACACGTTGGCTACTTTGACATTTCTTCCTCAGGGCGTTCCTAGAATCTAACTTTTTCCTTCGATGGTAGGAGACTTGATGGACCTAATGGCAAGAAACCCCTTTTGCTCGATCGATTTTCTGTGTATGTATTCTTTTACTCGGTCCATGCTTAAAATTCTAACTAAATCTTACGATTGAATGAAAAAAAGTCTTATATACAGTTATATATTTTCAATACATTTTGTAACGCGCAATTCTTAATATGTTGTTCACATCGCATAGTATTAGTAACATCCATATTAACTAAAGATTCCATGTCTTCTATACTGCATTCGAAGTCTCGATGTCTTCTATACTGCATCTATCTTCTATACTTCGCTCATCGTCCAGAAGCAAGTCATGTTCATTTCTCGCACCCCTTGACGTATATGATAACATCATCTTCAAAGAAAGCCGTTGTGATCAAGAGTTTCGCCTCGCTATATGGGATACATCCTACCATCGCAATCCTTAGTGACAAACAATCAAGATCTGTCGGATCTTGTCAAAAATTTCCATGGACTCATAAAAATGTAATGTATGTAATGAAGAACGGTTTCCTGTTTTAGCATCGCCACTTTTTTTACGATCAATTTCTTGTTAACGATGAATTCTTGCAGATCCATGAACTGCACGGACATGTTGTCAAGAAGAAGAAGACAATCGATTGCAGATTTTATATCGTGTCGGAGGATGCTCTTAGGTAATTTTGCGCACAATGTTAGTCAACGGATTATAATGAACCACGAGATCGTATATGATACAATAGACTGTTGTATTTGCAGGTACATTCTCCTTACATTCAAAGTCTAATCGCACGTCCACGGTGCCACTTTTAACCGATTCGTTCTGGCGAGAGCAATCGATGATCACGAACGGGCTATTACATAGAAAAGTCGTAAAGCTGAGGCTTGGCTCGAGATACTCGTATCCGTAGCCGTTGCAGAAACGTGTATAAATCGTACATCTGTTTTTATTAAAATCCAAATTCAAGTCATCGTACGGACAACATTCCGAGTTCAGATAGAGTTTCGCATTATTAATTTGCAATCGAATCGATTTATGTCATCGGATATGATCGTTTTTCGGCCTGTTTGCATAACGAAGATGATATAGTGCGTCTTCTCAAGCTGATTGATGGCCCACGAATGTTTGGTTGTGCTTTGCAAGAACGGAAACTCATACAGATCCCACAAGTGAAAAGCCATGCTCAAATATCGTCGGCTCTTCAAAGTGCGCAGCATCAAGGGCTTATTTATTTTATTCAATAACACATGCGACATTCATCACTGTACTTTAAATAATTCGAGCGTTGATTCTATCGCCGAATCTGCCGTCAGACAATTATTATCGCTCATATCAAAATCAATTCATAACAAATGTTGATTATCATATGTTTGTAATCCTCGCAAAATCCCAACAGTACATACACAGAAATTAAAGTATCCCACCGCAGTAATTTGCACATCCCAGCCGGCATTACGCAGAATCTGTCGGATGACATTGTTACATAGTTTATGAGAGTGCTAGTTATGTCCACGTTTCTGTTGCGGTCAATTTCCACATTATTGAGTTCGTATCGAATCTCATCAAATATGAATGCGACGCAATTATTTCCCAATGCCATGTTAGTACCCTAGATCATTTTGTTCTTCGTCAGTTTTCCCTCGAAGTATAGAAAGTTTTCGTATAGCAATGTGTACAGATCCTGTTGCTGTATTGATATCATTATCTCATCGTTTGTGTCCGAACGTTGTGTTGGCGAATGGGTTGTACGTGTGAGTCTCAATCTTGACGATGCGATCATCGAAGATTCGTCTTTAGGATGTCAGTCATCTCAAATGTTGCGAATCCCAAAAGCTTTAAAAATGTAATGTTCGATGCGCTGAGCTTCTTCTTCCTGATGCAGCTAAATGAGCGAGTGTTATCGAGCTGTAACGTCACCAGCCTTGTAAAGAATGCGTTATCTCTTTACGTACGCTCCGTTTCGTTCAGTATGAGCATCTCATGCTCGCGTTATCACTGTCGCCGTCATATCTAATGGTAATCTCTTTTCTTCGAAAATCCAGCAATCCGTTCTGATCGACGACGTGTATCGTTAGATCTATAATGCTCCGTGCTATGATTGGTAGATAAATGATTTGCGCAGGCCGTTCTTCAGCAGCATCGCTTTTGCCATTGCTGTACGCGCCCGCATACACATTACATTCTACAAGGATAATGTTCACGTTCATTATGTTGATCGACATGTCCGAATCAAACCATCTTCGCGGTCGTAGTATACGCTTCGACGAGAATTCCAGCAGCGAAACTTTGAGCTTGCCAAAGTTTATTCTGTATGCACATCTAATCTCTTATCTCATCGATATGAACAAGTACAAGAGCATGCTACTGGCGACGAACGCGCACAAATAGCATCATTCGCAAGGTCGTCTATTGAGCAACAGGAAATATATGTACAATATACGTAATCGCATTGATATCAATCACGACCAAGAAACAGAAGAAGTAATCTGGAAAAGGATTACTACACGCCATGACACTGAACTACGCGATCGATTACGTGCACTGTGATGATCCCAATGAGTTGGTGGATCTTTTACGATTGCTTTACACCAAGCGGGCAACAACGCTCACGATATCTAGGTGCTGTCGATCATCGAGAAACTTCACGAAGTCTTATTATAAATTAAATCACATATGGAAGTCGAGTAGCATCAACGAGAAAAAATATATTATATTCTTGTATACTGTATTACGTATTGAATCATGAAAAAAAGATCCAGTAAAAAGAGAAAAATTAGCTCTGAGAAACGTTGACTCGTCAAGGAATTGGATGCTCCGGCGAGAAGAAATTTTCTGCGAAGAAAATCGCGCGTCATAATCCGGGAATACGACGATCTGTGACTGATATGCGTCGAGATGGGTCTGTACTCGAGCTTCAACAGAAGCCACCACTACATACTCACCGTCATTGATGTGTTGAGCATGTCGTGTAAGCCATATCGTTCAAGAGCAAGGATGCGAGATGACTATCGCTGAGATAATTCGAGCGAGTGGAAGAGAAATTTATAAACGGATAAGGAAAGAATTTTACAATGCCGATGTGCAGAAAATCTCGAAAAAACACGACGTTAATCATTATTCCATGTATTCGATGTTGAAAGTATCAGTAGGTCATTACATATTCATCGTCATCGATGTGTTGAGCAAATACACGTGGGCGTACATTCAAGATTAAGGGTGAAAGCGAGACGCTATCGCTGAGATTATTCGAGAGAATAAATGTCCGAAAAATTTACAAAAGGATATGGGAAAAAACGCTAAAATCTTGGAAAAACATGATGTTAATCAATATTCTACGTATTCGACGTTAAAAGCGTCAATCGCACGCTCAAGAACGACATGTGGAAGATGTTTACACTCAACAGCAACAAGTGGGTCGACGAGCTGCGTCTCGTGTCAGATTACAACGCAAGCATCGGCTTGCAATCCGCAGATGTAACTTCTGCAATTGCCGAAAGACTTTTGAACACAGTGTACAGCGCGATAAAGATTCTGCAAAATTCAAAGTAGGCGATTCGATACGCGTGAGCAAGTACAAGATGATTTTTGAGAAGGATTACACATTGGACTATTAAGGTAGTTACGGTCGTTAAAATACAAATCTCGTAACTTATTTATTCGAGAACTATTGCGGAAAATCCGATAGAGCATGTTCTACGAGTTACATCGCGCTACTCATCCGGACGTGGAGAATCTCGTAGAGAAAGTACTGCGCAGAAAGGAGAGAAGGTATACATCAAGGCTAACTGGAATTCGATGGATCGCACAATTCGAAGATACACAAAAAAAACATCATTTGATAAAATTTCCATTCATATATTTTATATAGATATAACAAATATATCAATAGTATGTAATTATATAAAATATTTTTTTTATTTTTCTTTCCATTTTCGTTTTTTTTTCTTGGAATATACAGATATAAAATACGTATATAAATGTACGATACATGAAATGAAAAATAATTGTAACACATAATAAATGGTACTACAAAAAACATGATAATAATACTTATATAAATGTAAAAATATACATGGCGTATAAATTAAAATGACAATAATATATAATGGTATATAATATTGTAATAGTACATAATATTGTAGTATATAATAATAGTAAAACATATATACTATATAAAAAGATAAGAAATGTAAAATCATATACAAAATGCAAATTACAATAAAATAATACATAAGAAATAGTAATACATGAAGAATAATAGTAATATATACACACTGTAGAAGAAATATAAAAATGTAAAAAACAATATTGATATAAATGTTAATGCACATATATTACAAAAGTCTGTCATTGTCCCCATAATGTCTCCATCAAATCTGATACGACATATCGTTTGTCTTCATATGAACTCAAAGCGATTTTCGATTGTGACCTTGTGTAATTTAGATCATATATACGACGAGTCATTTCAATCTCTTTATTCAAACTGCATGTAATCGTCGAAAGTATTATCGCTCACGCTACGAGGTTATTCTTCACGCCTTTCGCATTTTTAGTGTCCTTTGTGCCATCCATCCTCATCGCATGCATCTTCGCTTTGAGTCCCACGAATTGGGTCATTAACATCTCGTTGTTTTTATCCTTCATTACTTTCATCAGTACATCTAGTACTTTCTTATTTGCGAGAGGCATATCGTGCACAATGTCCATCGGATAATCGCTCGTGTCGAATCTAGTGATATCGCATTTCATCGTCTCATAAACATCCTCGCACTCAACGCGCGGTATATAAGACTGTCCGTGTCGGTGTATATGATCTTGCATTTATTCGATGCATCAGTGACACGTACTCGTGGTGAAATTCATACAAGCAGACTTTCAATATGTGTACATATATCCACGTAAATCGACTTATTGAACTTCACCTCGAGTTTGCGCAATTCGACGGCAATCAAATTTTCTGCAAAGACGCGACTATGGAAATTCGATCATTGCTTCCGCGCCGTACCGTCCCATTTTGTTATTAATTTTATGTCTACGATTTCGAACGTTTTTCATAATTTTGCCAAATACCGCGTTGTTTATTAATTTATATAAATTTTTCTCGAAATCGTTTTTCGCTCGCGTTCTAAATTGTGTATTAAGTTCAATGTAATTACAGAGCTAGGCGAATTGTAACACCCGATCTTTGTTACGCGAAGGCTGTAACGAGTACTGTAATTATGGTAGTGGCATAACGCTGTTTATCATACAGCATCGCTAGAAATTTATCCTTGCGTTTGCCGAGTGGCTTATCGCGCATTGGTTGTGTGTCGGTCGTGCAGGTGAATTCTCGAAATCAACCTCGAGAATATAACCGGTAGATGAATTCGGAGCGACCACGCTCGCGTCAAAATTCGCAGCGTCTTCGATCTTGAAATTTGATGTATGACAGCGATTGACATCGCCCATTTCTACAGATTATTCACGTCGTAATACATAAGGTACAACGATGGTTTCGACGAGTCATATGAACGCATGCTTGTTATTAGCCTGCGCGTTTTTGTTTGAACATTGACTGAGGCTACTGCGTATACTGCATTCGATGAATAGAATTATATCGATGTCGGATAAGTAAGAACAACAAATCTTACGCGCGTATGTTTTAGCATGGCGTCCCAAGATGAAACCCGGCAAAGTGTAGTAATACGCGGGATTGAGACTGTAACTCGCGACATAATTTTCGCGGAAATTTTTGAAAATATTAATAAAATATCGATTAAATATCGATTAATAACAAGACATTTTTGAGTATAGATCATTGTACTCACCGAGCGTTCGAATAGAGAATCGCTTCCAGATGTTCGCGGCGTGAGCATAATTGCTCTCAGTATCGCAAACCGTCAACAAATTGAAAAATGATTCACACGATGGAAAAAGCGCGTCTTCTAACTTTTTGATGCAGTCAACGTACTCGTACGGAAAAATACCTTTACGTGTGAGATCAAATCCTCCGCGCTGAGTTTGCAAAATTCTGGCTGTGTAATTTTTAATTTTTCTTTATCGAGATATGACAATTTATCGAGACTCGTACTTAGAAATTTGAAAGAATCTTAATTTTATACAATTTTTCTAAAAGTTATTTTCATTTTTATTTTTCATGCTATCGACATATTTAGTGAATGAAATGTATTCTTCCTTCGTTATAGGAAGATACATCATATGCAGTAGCAATTCCCTCCCATTGTTCTTTCGACAACGCTGCCATAGGCACGTTAGTGGAGATGATATTTTTTACGCGATGCGCCAAGTCTTGAAGTTGTCGCGCGAACCATGCCATATAGTCTTTATCGCGACGGAACTGATATGACAATAATGCGTCATCGTATGAGATCATCGTACTAATATCCTATACTAAATATCTCGTGCTGTTGATATATGTATGATGATGCGTCTTCCTTGTTGGGTTCCATTTTACATGTAGAACACATTTCAGGTCGGCAAGACGGAATGAAAAGCATTTCCTTATTACAGTGATTTCCCAAACTCGAGCCACTTGTCGTTCTCGCTCGGCAGTCGGATAGCACAGTCGTTTATTTTGTCATAATCCACTACGTGTGATTGTAATATTTCATTCGTACTGAAGTAATGAAGACATCTAAAAAACAGAAACTACTATTATTATTATTTCAAGAAAATTATAATTTTTTATTATACTTACCGATCGCAAAAAAATTTCTTTTTTTATCCCTCGTAATTTGCGATCAAGAGATGAGACAGATTCTTGATCCACATAAAGTGAATGACTTCATCGTTGCGTGGATCTTACAGATACAACATGTTGACATGCTTCTTCTTCTCATCACTGGTAAGGCGTAGAGGAAGAACTTGTTTATTCTCGATACCGTACACGTTGATCGACACCATCAAATTTTGAAATATCTTTTAAAGTCATTGGAAATTGATCGATACGCGCGAGATTTACACTGTAATATAATGTCGATACGATGAATTATGATTTACATTTCTTTCTGCGGGATAACGCGACGAGATAGAGCGACGACCACCGATTACGCGAAGCATTCCATGGATTTCACATTGATTATCACCTTTTTCAGCATAATTTTTCGCGGCACTTCGATGTGGCATTCTGCATGGGATTCAGTTTGTTTAGGTTGACAATCAAGTGAGAATTCGCGACAGCGCCCATCCGTTGTTGTTCCTGAAACTCTTCAAGTTACGTGAGTTCGATGACGCGCTGCTCGTAGAAGATTCGCGCAAATCGGTACATCGATATATCTTACTGTTTTTTGTGTTTATGCTCTTGGTGGCACGTTTATTGTTCGCGACAAACTTACTGTTGAACGCGGTATTCACTTTCACACTATCGTGTTCTTCTCGCACTCGCTCGAATACTACATTGCCCGCGTCTTCCAAAAACTGCTGCGGCTCGATGTAGTTCGCATTGATTACCGCATCAATCAGAACGATTTTCGAACGCGTCGATTTCTCGCCAGACGGGAGATTTTTAGTCACCACTCGCGTACCCACTACCAACATGCACGAATTGTCGCTCCAATTGCGATTTTGCACCCGCGAGTCGCGCGACCGCGGATTGTCTATATTCAATAGGCGAGGCGTGGACATTTGGCACGACAAAGTTCTTCAAGTCGCTCAATGAACTCGTTGAATCGTTGCAGTCACGCGAAATATTCCACCAGAGTGGTGACCTGGCCGCTCTGCTCTAGCAGAGCGTTCCATTCGCTCGTGAGTTTGCTTTTTCACAGTCTTTAGATCACGTCGCACTCTTCCACTGAGCACGTAACTCGTTCACACTCCGCATTCTCTACACTGGTCGCTTTATATCTATAATTTTATAGTAATTTAACACCGTGATATTATGATGAAAGTGGAGTTGTCACTTGTCACATTCATAGCATTCATCACACCATGAAAATATTTTTTTTTTACAGCAGGATCCTTCTTGCAATGGTAATTCAGCGTATGTGCATCGCCAACTATCGAGTTCGACTATTTTTTACCACCCACGGGAATCACAATATTTTTACAGCAGGATTGGTTTCCATTGAGATTTTCGACACTCAAAAGTTGAGTCATTGTCTGTTAAACTGCGAATTTTATATCTATTTTCATAGCCACAGTTTTTACAGTATTTATTGTGTAACCGCGTGTACACTTTCTGCTGCACGAATAAAGATTAGAAACAAACGGACTCTTCGTTAATAAATACTTGTTTTATGATGCGCTCACCGCATATTCCTAATTCTCAATCGCGTAGGAACTGCATCGGTATTCGCACACCATTTATCTCTCTCTCTCTTTTTCTCTCTCTCTCTCTTTCTCTCTCTCTCTCTCTCTCTCTCTCTCTCTCTCTCTCTCTCTCGCAGATTTCCGAGAACGCGCATCACATCTTTTTGGCTATATCGTTTATTATTTCTACGGTCCTCCATCATTCGTTCCATTATCGAATCCATATTTCGTTCATTATACTGTTCACAATAGTTTTTTCACTGTGTGCAGATTGGGCACATATTGCACGAAATTATAATGTACATTGGCACTTTGCAATTCGAGCAAAACCCACCTAGCGCATCAATATAATCGATTTCGTGCTTTCTGACGAGATACATCCCTCCAACGTTAATGTCAGCCAAACGAGTCATACATGATGCACATACTAAAGCACCACCCGTTATGTAGTAGCAATGGGTCGCGCAGTGTCTAGTACGATCACTCAACGCATGAATTTCCGGAGATAACACAAATTTTTCTCGACGATCGATATTATCCTCGCTCAAATCACTAGCATAACCAGTATCATCAGATAACACGTCTTCATCAGAATCTTGATCCATTATTTCCTCAAAATCTATTTCCATTTCTTTGAACACTTCGAACACTTCATCTCTAATATTCGCGAACTGTTCCGGATCCACGTTTCTAATATACTCGACTATGTTGGCTATGTTCTCAACATTCGCACGATAGTTAGCCATATTTTTTCCATTATTCTTGCGACCGATTCGTCTTCCAGAACACCAACTGAGCGCTTATGATCCATTATATATTTCATTTGCAACTTCTTGATCCCTTTCTCCTGTTGGGGTTATAGTATCGATGGCATGTCATCGATCTTCGCCTAAAAAAAATATCATTATCGACGCTTCTTTTACCGCGTCGCTATATGTCACCGATCTCGCGGTTCTTCCAAGAGAACTATCATTATCAGTGCTTCTATCATTGAAAAAAAGAATTGCGAGAACGCAATATGATTTCATACTTCTACCCCTCATTAATAGTGCTTTGTTTAGCAGTTAGAACGAAAACAATATACGTGATAGCGATATATTCGACAAGCATCAGCTTGTCGATTGCGAGTTACTAACTTTAGTTCTTAATACATATGAAGAACAATAATATGAAAAAATTTTTTTCGTTTACATCACTGTATATATGTACTAGCTTTGCTTCCCATCTATTCATCCATCATATTCTATGCCTCGACGCACCGTTGCACTTAATTAATATAAACAACTTGCCAGCGCTTCTTTCAACGCGTCTAAAGTTCTACATTCAGCTTAATCTAAAGTGTTTAATATACAAAGACCGCCCGTAATTAATATCCCGGGCAGCGAAGAATGATTCTCAGCATCAGTTTTTGTCAGTTTTTTCTTACATAAGTTTTTTCTTACATGATTTTTTTATAAAAAACGTGCAAGAGTATTCCACTATTTATCCATAATGAATATTTTTGCACGTGTACGTTTAGTAAAAATCACGCGAATTTTTACAGTGCAGTTTTATTATCTGTAAACAATGGGTGATAAATAACAAAAAAGTAAAGTTGTGGCGACTGCTTTCTCCTTTTGAAATCCCTTCGTTCGAGTGAACTATATATATAGGATTATTGCAATTGATATCACTCAACTATATGTTGGCGAAGTTGAATTATTCCACCTTCTCGAGATTGGCGAGATTGTAGAAGTTGATGAGATAATGGAGGAAGAGGAAGAGAATAAAAAAGAGGAAGAAAATGTGGAAGAAGAGATTGAAGAGGAAGAGAAGGAAGACGAAAAGGAAGAAGAACATGGGTGGTGGGTGATCTGCCTATAAATTTTAACAACATCAGTCTTTAAGAATGTGTGGATGATGGGCCTCCTCCATCTATCGAGCGATTTTGAGCTCCTGAATTTCCTCGTAGCTGAGGAAGATGAGGCTGAAGAGGAAGAAGAAGAAAAGAAAGAGGAAGAAGAGAAAGAGAAAGAGAAGGAAGAGGAGAGCATCTCCCGGAGGAGTCCTGGAGGATCTTCCTCCTCCTTCTCTCCTGGAATATCTTGTAAAGGAAATCGCAATTGTTCAATACAATAAATGAACTTAACTTAGATATCCATCTCCTTAGCATCCTGACGATCAGGCAGGAGAAGGAAGAGAAGGATGGGGAGGGGGAGGACGCGGAGAAGGTAAGAATTTTTATTATATATTTTGTTTAAAATATTTTGTCCGCGACAAATTTTTGGGGAGGACGTTAATCCAGATCCTTACAATATTTTTACTTATAATATTTTATTTGAAATTAATGATTGAAAAAACATTGTTTAAACAGTTATTTAACGTTTTGTTTGACGTTTATAAAATGTTTATTTTACATTATTTATTCATTTAAAATGTGATAACAAGAAACATTTTTCACGTATATTTAACATTTAGTAAATGTTCATTTTACATTAATTATTTGTTTGAAATAATGATAATAATTTAAACAAACATTTATTTAATGTTTATTAAATTCTTTTTGATTATTTAATATGTTAAATAAATGTTTGCTTTTTGTTATTTATTTATTTAAAATACGATTAAAAAAACATTTATTTAACATTTATCTGATATTTATTATAAATATGTAAAAAATATTATTTTCTAAAGCTCAAATTAATAAAAAAACGAGTTAGCATAATAAAATAATCAAAGAGAAGTTAACACAATATAATTGCGTTAAGTGTACCATATGTGGACAGTTAATGCAAATCGGCCCCGTCCCGAGGACGGGGCGAACAATGCTACCTCACTCACAAAGATATATGCGACAAAATATTCCAAAATCTAGCGAAGCCGCTCTGAAAAGGGCGATGGAAAAACTTAGCAGTGTCTGCAGGGAGTTTCTACAGGGGTGAGTAGTTTCGCCTCGAGTTCTCGAGGGCAACCACGAGGAGGCCTGCTCATCTGCGTCTTGTCCAAACGCACGCTCTGAGAGGATAAAGATAGGGTATGAGGTTAGGATTAGTATTAGATATTGGCTTGTCTTTGAGACTTGCTGAGACAATCAAATAATTAGATTGCCTTCTGCCGCATCCAAGCAAGCCAACTCTATGTAGGGCGTCGGCAAATCCGAACTCGCAACAATAGGTCACGCGCAAGGCGTCTGATCGACCGACGCCCAAACCATATGTGGACAATACTATAAATACCATAAATACTGTGTGCATCAATAATTATAAATGGCGTGACAGAGGTACGAGACTCATAACCTTGAAGTTCCCAGGTTCAAAAGCCATTAAGTAAAAAAGATTAAAATATAATTAAATATAATTAAATATAATTAAAAATAAAAATTAATTAATAAATATATTTTAACATAATTGAGAGTAAATTGAGAGTAAAAATGTTTCGATTTGACAATAAGTACTTTTTATGTAGGAGTAGTCAAATCCGAGATATTTACGAAAAAAGTACGAAAAATTGTTTCTTTCTCAAAATGATCAAAAATATGATATTCTTAAAAATATTCTATCACGGAAAGTATTAATCGTATGGTATTGAGAAAAAAACGAATTGTTTATAATTTTGCCAGTTTTTTTATACTAACTTTTATTTCGATAAAAAATTAATACTGTCAGAGATATTTTTGAAGAACCGTATTTTTGATCAGTTTTTTTGAAGTTGCAAAGTTTTCCAAGTGAGTTAAGTCAGGACTTTTAGTATGTTGTATAATATGCCATTTCGAACAACTTACCGCAAACAAATCTTGCAACATGTATGTTATCTGGATGAATCAATTAATTAATACTTTATGCTGTAGCAACAGAAAAATTATATAAACGTAAAGGGTGTCCAATAATGACCACATAATCTCTCATGGGCAGGTAAAACGAACTAAACTAAGTCAAAAAGTTTTTTACCGTATTGTTTTATAATTTTTTTTTTTAAGTTAATCATGAGCAGAATGTCTAAAATCAGCGCATAAAACAATTTTAAGATATTTTTAAGAGTTTTTTTGAGAAATATCTGCAAGATATTTCATAAAGAACTCTGAAAAATATTTCAAAGCTGTTTTATGCATCGATTTTATCCGCTTATTTAGCAACTTTTAGAAATTAACATCTCGTTTATCTATGAGTACTTGTTACAAAGTAGAACGTTACTTCGCGTCGGATTAAATTTTTGAATGTTAAAAACAAATGTTTTAAAACAAAAAAATTTCAGTGTTCGGTTTCCATAACATAATTTTAATGTTTAAAAAATGACTTTTTTTACGACATTTAACATTCTTTTATAAAGAAAATTAACATTATCTTGAATTATTAACATTTGTCGTTATGATGAATGTATTGTTCATGTCCTATAAAATTGTTTTAATCTTAATGTCTTATATATCTTTGTAGTCAACAAAAAATTTAAATACAGGATTTTTCTGAGATACAAATTTGTGGCTATCGAGAAACATATATATAAGCCATATAACCTTTTTTTTTAGAAATGTGTATGTGTGGTGTACTCTATATATATATATATATATATATATATATATATATATG
>Ga0157364_1005424_pt1 | contig 12979 bp, 9 predicted proteins | sample AttsexASBM2_FD_111476 | JGI IMG/M metagenome (GOLD analysis project Ga0157364, IMG submission 111476) | Fungus gardens microbial communities from leaf cutter ant in Ribeirão Preto, State of São Paulo, Brazil - Atta sexdens ASBM2 | ecosystem: Host-associated > Fungi > Mycelium > Unclassified ... | reverse complement strand
TTGGTCGAGGACCTTTATCGAGCTGGAAGTTTCGCAACAACTGGTTCGGCGACATTGCCAGAATAAATAGATTTTGCGAACGCTTTAATTGAATGTTCTCGTAAGCGAATTTTGAAATCGATAAGATTTTGATAATTTGATACAGCCACGAGAGGCATCTCCAATGATCCATATTATTCTCAGTGAAAAAGAAATAGACGCATAAGATAAAGCATGAAGCAATCTACGCTGTGTTGTCTACCTCGATATGCAACCACCATTAATGTCAGCGCCTGCGAGAACAAGAACGAATGAATGGCACCGCGAGAAGATTTTATGTCTATAATGGCGACACTTCATTGCGTGTCACGCGAAGTTAGTGCGCCGTGTTTTGCGTCGTTGTGAAATTGAATCGAACATAAAAAATATCACCGCTTGCTAACTTTGCGTCACTCCTACCTTCCCTGAATTCGCATGACCGTGGTACACGTCGGATAATACCGCGGTCAATTTCCTCGGATAAGACGCGGCCGTATAATGGTTGTTCTTTCTCATAATAGCGAGAAACGATCTCGCGGGATCGCTAACGTTTTTGCTCGTTTTGATATTGTACTCGTCGCGCCGGCATGGCAAGAGAAAACACTCGATGCGCGACTGAAAGATGGTACAACCCTCGATTTCGCGAGATCGCGTGCATCGCCGGAACCGCAACCTGCCCCAAATTCCTCCCTTCCGTAAGAAAAGACAGCGATCGACGTGATCGGCATCTATAATCACGGAAGAATTCGACATGTACGATACACACAACGCGTGTAGTCACGGAACGATATTTTTCTGCGGCGGTTAAAGAAGCAGAACTAAAGAAGAGAAGAGAGAGAAAGAGAGAGAGAGAAAGAGCAAATCACTCGGCCTTTTGCGTTGTCTCTTCACGGACGGACGAGCGGCTGACGAGTGCGTGCAAATTTTTTTAACGACGCCCAGAGCTTCGGAAAAGCAACGCGGTCGGTAGCGGGTACGATTATGAAAATTTTCTTTAATAAATATCTCGCTTGCGTGCATTCGCGTTCATTCAGCTCTGTTGCACGCGCTTCTCGTCGTAAAAAAATTGCGTTGTCGTTCGTTTGAGACGAAGAGAGCTTTTCAAATTACTTCCGTACCAAATGACATGATCTCGAGAAAAATTTCATGGTTCTTAATCGCTCGTAAACAGCTACCCCGTTACTGTCGCGATAACAAAGTCGCAATTTTATAAATATTTCATAAATCGTAACATGTATTCCATAAGCGTTTAATATCACACTGAAGAAGACAATATTATTTTGCACATAAAGTGACAAACGACATATTGACAGCAATGACAGCTATACTATTAATCTACCACTTTCAATCTGGATCTTTTTGGCTCAAGCGAAATTTTATTTTTAAATTTTTCCGAAATAAAGGAAAGTGGAATCCGGTTATCCTTTTTAAAATATCTTGTAATGTCTGTTTGATAATATATAGATGTTAAAAACTTCTGAATTTTTTTCACATTTTTTGAAAGGTTAAAACAGTAAAAAGACTTGGGCTAGACAAAAAACTCAGATTACAGACAGAAGGAGTAAAAATATAATTACAGACGGAGGGTTAATAATGCTAACTTAATAAATTATATTATCTTCCAGATTATCCAAGGGATCAAGGAAAATGTTGTTATTAATAAACAACGACTCTTAATAACTGAGTGAAAGATACTCAAACTCACGAGAAGCAACATTTCTCTCGGGACAAACTCCTCCTTTTTTCGCGATCTATCATCCCCTCGCGAATTAATGCCGGCGTTCAGCTTACGTCGCGCAAGCGCGCACGTATTTATACACGTCGACGAGGATAGAGACACGGGAAAAAAAGGAGTCATATAACGGCTCATCGAGGGCTTTTTAGGAGTCTCTGGAATATCTCGTGGAATATCACTGCGGGTTTATCATGAACAATACGAGATAAAGCCGGTCGAACTGCTCGCAATAAATTCGTACGGAGCTTCCAGATATTTCATAAGGGTGGAATCCATCAATAACGGCCGCTCAAACGAGTGTTCGGGTGCACGCGTGTGCGACCGTCGACGGTCTAAGGAACGTCGGGGGTGTGTATGTCGGTGGGGTGGTCGCTATATAGCACGGACGAGAACGCTCGTGTGTCTCGCGGCAATAAATAATACGATAAAACACGAGTTTGTCAGGCTATCACGAGCAACGAAGGGCGGCAGAATTTTGCCGGGGAAATATTCGCTCAACCCCGACATCGACTTCCGTCTTTGAAGTTGTACCTTATGCGGGACGAGGGGGATAATTTCACAGTTCCTCGTCAATCAACCAGGACCGCTTTCGTCCCGGACCGCGGAAACTCTATTATGCACGCGAGAATGCCGTAAATTATTTACCTAAGGTAAACAATGCACTCATGAAAATCAGATTAAGCCAACGATAAGCTTGTCAGACGCACACTGGAAAGCTTCTGCTTCTTTACCTTTTGCTTCGTCTGTCGGCAAATTCAGTTTTTCACTAGAAACTCGCCACTCACTGCGAGCGACTCTGGCTGCACGCCGAAACTAAATTTGATCGTAACTGAATTTTCTTAGCTTTTGCCTATCGAATCCTCGTCGAAGAGGTCAATCTCCAGCCAAACTAAATTAAATACTAGCCGAATATTTTTTTCTGTAAAGTATACCTAAATGCGGACATCGAAAAACAGGATTGCAAAGTACTCAATCAAAAAAAAGATTTATTTCTTTACTTCTTAATCTGTACAGACTATGATTTAAAGATTCAAATAATTTTTTTACTTTGAATTATTTTGTCTCAAATTCGGACATATAAAAAAAATGTTTTAGGTCATATATATAATTATATAAATATTAATAGAGAATTATTATTAGAATTATTATTAGAATTTTTTCAGATTCTTTTAAATTTAAAGCGCGTTCACTCTTTGAAAAACATAATCATCCCTGATGATCTAATGTAAGTGATGAAATTCAGGGATAATCTGCAGAGGTTAAAGTTGAACATAAATAAACTTTTTCAATTTTTATAGATTCTTATTCAAATATCAATTATTATGCATTGTACGATCATTTTTCTTTTTCTTCCTACTTATGCAATAAAAAGTATCTCGAGGAATAAATGCAATGCGTCGCTCGATTGACGAATTTGCATTCACATAAGATTCTTGAAATTACACTTAAGTGTTAAGAACTCCAGGAACTTTCAAAATAGCGTGGAAAGGTTTCCCCTGTTTCACGAGAATAATCGATAAATTATCGTCCACCTATAACACTCTGGCTTTCAACCCTCTTTCCGTAGACAAGTCCCGCGACTTCTGTTCCAGCAAGGGGTGGCGCGCATCGAAAAAGCATATTCATAAAACTGCTGAAGCAAAATCGCTTTATATCTCGAGGTTCTCTTCTCCGATTTCCACCCCCTCCGGTCGAAGGGTGATTCGCTCTTCGTTTGAGGGGCGGCAGGTCGAATTTATTAGCACTAAGCCGGGAGAAACGGCCGGTGCCAATCACGAATTACATCCAATAACCAGAATTGTAACCCCGATGGGTTTGCCTAAACCGAGCAATTCTGCGGGATGGCGATCGTTACTCTCGCGATAGTGAGAGAGCGCGTTATCTTACTCGATATAAACGTTAATAACGGGTGAGCGCGCGCATTCGGCTTTGACAATACCGAGAATTATTATGCGGACCGATGACGACTGACGAAGGGTAGTACTAGGTTCACTTGGGTATGCAATGTCATTTGCTCGTGGCATGCGTTACGACTCGCCGTTACGTTTATGTCAGGACATAAAAATGCGTGTCCGGATGCCCGATCGACTGCCGTATGTTTCGACGATCGACTTAAGTCTTCTCTGAGTCGATGACGGCTTCCGTTCCTTACATCTCTCCGTAGAAAGATGTTTTAACGGCAGTTGAGTGAAATACGTTTGCGTCGCATGCGGAACAAAGTAGCGCTCTTGTAGATGGAAATATTCTGCAGCGCGAACGTATATAGTTTATTATATTATTATACAATATTCGTTAGCATGCATATCGATATCAGAGGAGCGACAAATAACAAGAAGCGTATTTTACATTTGCATAATGTCAAACTTAAAATTCGCAACGGTGTTCGTTTTACATCGATTTTACTATGTGTTATGGTACAACGTGTAATTACAATTATGACAGCTAACTTTACGAATCTCGGCGCGATTACTAGTGAGATCAAAGACACACGATGCAACCAGAAAACCAGTTTTACATGCAGTCGTTAATAATAATTGGCATAAATAACACGAACAAACTCAATTCAAATAATTTATATTTTTTAAAAATAATTATACGGTAATAATTATACAATCATGTTTTTTTAGTGTCCATATATCAAGCATATTTGTTACTGCTGTTTTCAGAGAGCTGTATGTAAAACGACGATAACTAAAGCGCGAATAGAAGCAATATCCTCTCATAAACGTATCGCGTACATGAGTAACCGTTATTAATTAAAGCACAGAAGATAAACGCGCTTCCCGATTCGATACGCGATTCGATTTTCTTCAGGGGAGAAAACTTTTACGATTTTTAGCTTTCGCTGATTTAACGGCACCTTTAACGACCATGGCTTTTGCCAACATACTGGAAGCCACCGGGGGCCGCTACGTCGCGATGGACCTCCGCGTATTATCAAGTTACATCTAATCATCATAACCTCTTGTCCGACCAACCAGCCAGCCAGCCAACGAGCTGGGATTGTAAAAGTTTAATATCCACCGGTTTACGATTCCGTGACACACACGGCCGCACATGACACACGTGTGTGCGCCACGCACGAGTGGATCATACGTTCTACATGCGTAACACAAATCCACCACGGTAAACGAGGGTTGCTGTATTAAAACTCTACTGACTCCAATTATTTTTATTATTGTATAACATTATTATTTTATATAATATTATCGTAAATATTATAATAAAATAAAAATTGACTTTTTTTATTGCAACTAAACATCCTAAAAATTTTTATAACATTTATATAGACAACTAGAAGGACCAACTTTCTTTCTAAAGATTTCTTATTAAGGTTAAAAGGACTAAGCGAATAAGTTATTTTGGAAATAAGAAAAATTATAAAGAATCAAATTTTCATCCAACATATAAAGAATATAATTATTAAAAAATCAAAAGATTTCAGAATTTTATCTTTTATATAAAAAATATATAATATTAATCTAAAGAATAGCAATGGTACCGTTTAATATTTCTAATGTTCAGTTAAAAAATTAAATAATTCTAAGATGGAGTAGCATAAACAGAGAATTATGTACAGAGAAACTTTCTGAAACAGTTACCGTATTTGAGCTTTCAGTGTCTAGAATCGGATTTTGCGGCTTGTATTCGGGCAGAACGTGTACAGACCGATACATGCGTACATAGTCGATAGACGCAATGCCCCGGCGCGATATCCGCGGATGAAACACCGCGAAATCATAGAGCATGGAACCGGTCGCGCGAGCAAGGATGAGGAGGAGAGGATACGAACGGGCAGGGGGGTGAGATGAAACGCGAGGGATAAACATGGAGAGTTCGGTTAGTTTGGATTTAGTTTCGAGTTTACGTTCCCCAGGCTTCCTGAGTTAACCAACCACGTAAACGCGGCCGTTCCGGCCACCGACGGGTTATATTCTATTACGCGATAAATATTAAACCGAGGTATATACGTGCAGCTATACGATTCGCAAGGGTGAATGGCGTGGCCGTATCGTTCTCCACATTATGGCGGATTTAATTACGGCACATTGCGTCGCAATGCGAATTCGCTCCGTGGGTGAGACGTCATCTGTTCGATGTAGGATTAATTTTTTCTATTCATCAGAGACATTATGAATTAATGACAAATTTCATATAATTTTACGATGAAAAGTTTTTAGAATGAGCAAACTTTGTCGTGATAAAAAATGATTATTAATTTTAATAAAACAAAACTGTAGAAATACAAGTTTTATTCTGTTTTATATGATTTTATACATTTGTAAATTATAAACACTAAATTAACGCCTACGGCTGCAAAATAATTTCTAACAGAATCGAGCTAACAATAAGTACTTGCGTTGTCATACATAATTTAGGTACGTGCAGATTCCGCATTCAAGGAAAAATTGGACACAACTGCTGCAATGACGTTACAATTCGACTTAGAATTCGCTCGAGGCGTGCTCATTAAAATTTAACGCACTACACACAAGCGTTTTTGAAATTTCGCTTACGACGGTTTCTCCTACAAAATAAACAGAAGATGGCACATAATTGCGCCGTTGCCGGCTCGTTTTCGCTGATGCGACATTATTTGAAAGGTTCTCCAGTCCCGAGAACACTTCATCCACGAACAGGATAGAAGGAGGAGAAAGACGAAGGGCGAAGGGCCCCACAAGGACTCCTGCGTGCGTATCTACTCTCATCAAAGAAGATCCATTTCTTTCTTTTCCTTCTTTTTTTTTTTGCTAGGCGGCTTGTCGCGTTTGTATCGGATGTGTCGGGTTTCCAGGCAACTGGGCGCCTCTCTTCTACACGTAATAAAGAGGGCAAACAAGAAGGAACGTGACCTCGTGTGAGCAAAGCCCGAAAGGAAAAGGTGTAAGATTACGCCCTTATCGACTAGTTCCTACACTCCCTGCCGGCGACTTTGGGTTATTTGTCTCGTGTCGTGTCTTCGATTGCTCTACGGTACCGCCCCCCATTTGACCTAATTTCCCCTCAATTTGGCCCTAAATAAATGAGCAGGCAAACATTAAATGAATCAAGACATTTATTTGGTCACGAAAAAGAATTTCATGTCATTAGTCCGCCAGTCTGACATATATACACCGAGCCCTTTCCCCTTATTCCTTTTTATTCGTCACGATATGCTCGAGCCCTGAAATAGAAACGCTATCTCACGTCATGTATTTTCTATATCTAAATCGCACACATAATACACGTAGTGCCTGACACAATATTTGATATCTATAAGATCTATTTATTTCCATGACAAATTAATTTTTATGACGCGTAACTTTTTTAACGTTAACGCAAATGCGCCATCGCACTTTAAGGCACGTCGACAGCTATTTTTACTTTATGTCTCACCCTCCTGTTCTTTTCGCGATAGAAGTGCGCTCTTCGCCGATGAAGAACCGTAGGAGGAGATTCTTTCAGTAAAGTGATACGACTCGCTTTGCATCCGAATGCTCGACTGTACCTCGGAAGAATAGCCGGAACACCAAAGGGAGAAGAAGCACGCGAGAGAATGGAGAGTAGAGAGAATCGCGGCGGAGGAGCAGAATGGCAGAGGAGAAAAGAAAAATCAGTGCCCCATCGATTTGCGCCCATGGTATGGGATTGTCATTAGACGTTCCAGCTATTTGCATGCGGAGGAAACGTGGTTTGAGTTTCCGCGGACTCGGTTTAGCATATTCTGCGCGTAAAGCCGCGTTTGTCGATGCATTGAGAGAGAACGACGGTGTCATAAAACTGTGGTTCCGCGTCGAGCACGAACGAATGATTTTTCGCACATCGTTTCTGATTGCGATATCGAAGACATATGAGAGTGTGCGTGCGCGCGTCATTAAGGATCCATCGAGGGTACATGCGAAAAATTTATTTCTAGTTGTAGCCATTGACGCGAAAGACGAACTTGACTTTTTTCATCAGACTTGTTCTTTGATTCGGTTACCATCAGAGGATCGTTGATCCCCCAGAGATCTCACTCGAGACTGTTTGCATATCAAAATACGTCTGGAACTCGACAAATATCGCGTTACCAATTCTACGATGCTTTTTCCATCCCCTTAGCTCGGCGCCTCTTCGAAAGAAACGTACGCGTTTTAGATCGCGAGGTATTGACCTACTAAAGCGACAACCCTCGTTGCCTTCTTGTATCATCCCTCCGTTCATTATTTACACCCTAGTACTGAGGGCAAGCCGAGTATGTGAAGCAGCGCGACCCTTGGAAGGAAACGGGGGCGCGTTACACTTAATTCTCCTTGTCTTTTCAACCCCTTTTCAACTTCGAACAAGTAGACTACTAGACTGCTGAAGATACTGACGAGGAAGCGTTATCGGACACGTGAAGTGGCTATCTAATGATTTTGATGAATTTCGAAAAATAAACGAATGGAGAAGTGTGATACATGAGAATTTAATTGCAATTCTCTTCTTCTTTAATAATATGACAATATTATATAATTAAAACCAAAATTACATGTATAGTAACTATCAAAAGTTACCGATTAATGAGTAATTTTATTGTATTGCTCAGATGAGGAATCTCTCTTTATGAATAAAGATCTACAGTATAGATAGATACAAGTACTTAATACATTCTAATATTTAAAATGTGTTCTTAAATAGATTATAATAAGAATTTTATTAACTTAATATAAACTGAAAAATAGATTGAAAAAAAATTGTAATAAAATTATATGTTAGCTAGAAACTTTTAGCAATCACTAAGTACATAAGATTATTAGTTTCTAAAATTTGATTAAAAAAACTTTTTAAATTTTTAATAACTTATAACTCAAACACAATTATTGATACTAACATTTTTATACTATATTATAGAAAAAAAATTTGTAAATTCGTTAACGAGTCCATAGCACGAAAGAAATATAAGAGCAGTAAAATCTGTGTATACATATCTACCATTGCAGCTTAATAGAGAAAGCAGCCGGGGGAAAAGAGAAATCCACTCCAATATGTAGCTAGATACGTGCTCCACGGAGAATTCGATTTATCGCGTATCGACCTTTCGCTTCCAACTAGGTACCTGCGGGTGATATACGTTGCGGCGAAGTGGATTTTCCACAAAAACGCGAGGCAAAGCGCCGTTGTAGTCGTGCATACCGCCTACCGCGGAATTTGCGCGGGCAGCATGTTTTTTTCCTCTTCCTTTTTTTCCCGGGGCCAGAAAAAGAGGGTGGCGAAGAGGCACCCGCCACCCGCGGTGAAGTGACTCCGCGGTGTGCTCCATAGTTGGACTAATTTAAATATCAGTTCGGCAAGGGCGGCTTGTAAATCTATCAGCCGTGTACAAATTTATGGGTGAGGCGCGTATGGATGTTTTATTTAGTAGCTCTCGCATCGCGCACTCGGTTTGGGTTAGGCACCCGTGTATATAAGGTGCTTCATGAATAAAATATCACTGCTAATGCCCGGAGGCCGGGCGACGCGTTTTTCTCCCCGAAGATGCGTCGCGAGCGCCCCGGCACGAATAAAAAAATGAACGATCATGCCGCTGCCGTTGCGTTACCGGCGTATTGCATTTGGGAAAACGCTCGTAAATAATCGGGCGAGAAAATATTCGATCCCGTCCTTCGTCCTTTTCTCGCACGTTAGCGTCGCTATTGATTTTCGCATTTTTATTCGCTACTCGGCGCAATCTGATGTCGTTTGTATCACGTTTGTCAAAATCCGAACGTAATCTTCTGATAATCTCTCATTTGCTGCTTCATATAATACTTATAAGCATTGATTTGGAATGAAATATGTATAAAAATTATTTACCCTTGAATAAATCTATTCATGAAAAAACAATTTTTCATCATAATTTCTAATTACTAAAATACTTCAATCATTTAATATACAACGAGGATAAATAATAAACTTTCCTGACTTTATCTCAAAGGTAACAAAATTCGCATGAGAAGTAGCGCGAATATTCTTAATTAATGCAGCGCCATAAAATTACTTCGAAACTCTCTAGAAACGCATTGGATTGCTTTTAACGAGTTTCCACGTTTCCGCCAGAGATCTGCATTTTATTATTTCTGCCATGGCAGTTAAGTAATGGTGGTCCTTTGCGATTTTGGGAAACATCCTTCGACAGGAAGTCGTGCGAACGGCGAACGGATACGGGTGCTATTTGCATTCGTGGTTGTAAAGAAGGCGAAAGACGATCAGCCTTCTCTTTCTATTTTTCCGCCATTTCGATAATAAAGACAGCCCGCAGGATAAACCGACCCTTCTGCGCCCGTCGTCCCTCAAGAAATGCCGTGGAGCAACGAGGGCTTATGCTGCGAATAAAGCCCGAGGTACGATCGAGCGAGAAAGGGCCGCCGTATGCGAACTTTTATTTCGCGGCTTCGGAAATTTTCCGTCGTTACCCGAGCCAGCTTTATCTTTACAGTCGACCATCCGGTGTGACGTGTGGCACTCTTAGTGGGCTAATTTCCTCTTCACATTCGATTTTCACGGGCGGCACTTAACGCCCTACGACTTGACGGCCGCAATAAGTTGTTGCGGCCGCGTTTACGGCTGCGTCATTTCCACCGCACGCACTTTTTTTTTACCATCGCGAGTATAATATTTATCTCGCGTTATCACTTATACCGCCTTTGAGGGAGACGAATGACGTGAAGAAGGGCGATGAAAGCCAAAGGAATCGTCGAATACGTGCTATCGTTTCGAACGCATTTTTTTATTCTCTCGAGTATTATGTGAGCATTTAATGAGTGTATTGAAGTTGAATATATAAATATCTATTAAAGATATATCCATTACAGCTATTATAGTTGTTAAATATTTAAAAATATTGGTCCTTTAAAAGTGACATAATGTAATTTTTTTATTATTATCGTACATATTTTTTAATTAATTATTATTGAATGAGTTAAGTTAGGTATAATTATTACTCTATCATCAAAAGTAAACTAACTTAACAGTCTGTTCTATTATCAAAAGTAAATTAATTTAACTCCATAATAAGTCCACAGTCATAAATAACACTTGTGTTGTTTTTACACCATGATCCCTCGATCTTATTCTTTATAGCAGTTTTCCACATTTCGTTCTTTCTGCCGTTCAATTTTGCCCGCCTCATTTGAAGTGTTTAGCAATAATAGATCAAAAAAACGATGGCTGACGTTTTTACGATGTGGATTGCGCAATTTATCTCGACGACGCGCGAAGAAACGGCGTGCATAACCGAGCGTGGCCGTTAAATGTTCGAAAGTGCGCGCGTGCATTGTGAGTGCACACTTTACATAACAGTAAACTTTGTATGCTAACTGCGATGCATACGAGACGATAGTTACCACGCCTAAGTTTGAGCAATGTCAGATACGCATCGAGGCACGATTATAATGATTCTAGAAGGCGCTATAAAGATAAAATTTCAAAAACAAAAATTACAAAACAGACGTCAAAGCTTGCAATGTTAAACAAATCTTTTCGGTATCTCATAAAACGTCGAGAGATGAATTTAAGAAGTCTTAGCTGACATCTGGTCGTAGGAAAAACTCAAAGATACCGACTTCCGTTTTATCATGCTTCTGCGTTTTATATCGGCTGCTTCTTTTCCATCCTCGCGTAGATACCCGCTTTACGATTCTTTCTCTCTCCCGTCTCAAGAAACGACAAGCGAACAGCTGGCTGTGACTGACAGGGGCGTCGTATTGCCGCGGTGGAAAATAAATATCGTAAAAATATGCCAAATAAATGCAAACAATTCGAACCAGGCTTTCAGTCAGAAGGGTTTACTCTCTTACTCTCGTTGGGGTCGTAAGAATGCTACGGTGCGTCACCCTACCCTACAGTTATTATTTTCTGTTTTATTGGTTTCTGCGTGTGCCACGCATCCGTGTATTTCCACCCACCTTCCTACAGAGACACGCATGAAACCCTGCATTCTATAACGCATGCAGACGTGCATAACGTCATCGTAAAAGCTTTTTATATTTCGATGCTCGAAAAAAAATCCCCGGTCGTTATTTACAAATTTGGGGAGAGCACTGCAGCTAAAGAGCTGCTGCAAAAATTATCGTACACTCATATACACGCGCACGTTCTATCGCTGTTCGTCGCTCCCGCGCGCAATTAGGTCAGACGGATCGTTAAATGTGTCCGCGTATAACGGCGATCGTAAATTCGGCTCCCGATAGTGTCTCAACGATCGTTATAATTACTCGTTTCCGGTTCCAATAGCTACTCAATGTTTTCGTGGCGTTCCAATGAAAAAAGTTCGAAAATGGATTGGAGTAGCGTGATCGTATACGCGTGAGAGACCGACTATCCAATTCCCGTGAGTACTTTATAGCGCACAGACGGAGTTTTGAAGGTAATTCCGACCGGTTAAGTCCCATCTCGCGAAATGCACAAACCGTGTCTAACAAAGTGCATCCTATCTGTTTCATTGACAACGTTGTTCTATTTGTAAGTGAATTCTCTTTTACAAGAATGTTTATTTCACTTTATATACATAGGAGCGTTATGATTATTTGACGCAAATATATTAAATCTTTAATAAAAAGGCACAATTATTAACCCCCCCACCGATTATATTAAATTTTTTAAGGGCTTTGTGAATTCCGATAAATTTAAATCTATAAAAAATAAACAAAATATAATCCAACTTCTGTGATAGTTAACTTAAAATAAATGAAACTTATTAAAGCTTTTACAAGTATATAAGAATTTTTTCAAATTTTCATACAGTCCGGAACAATATAAAACTCTGCACTGAAATTGAAAGACCGTGCTGCGAACGAAGGGTGATAATTTCATATTGCGATGGAGAGTTAAAATTAAAATAACGTCAGCAAAAACACATAATATATTTCAGCGTGAAACTATAGACCGATAACATCCATTAAGATCGTGGAAACTCATGGTTATGTGCGGTAACTCGTCGGTCTTACGGAAATAACGCGGAAGCTGATCGAAGCTCGAACAATGAGTACGAATGACGCACAGAAAGGCGAGAAGAGACGAGTAATGCTTGTTGGGTGCCATATAAGATCGGCAGCACGAGCAGCAGCGAGAGAGCTCGCTCGTCCGTACCTTTTGTGAGCTGACTCAGCGTAAGAATAAAACGGATTTGCCATCAAGGCGTTACTACCAGCATTAAATAAAGAAATATAGCCTCACTTGGCTTTCGTCCACTATGGCACATCTCTCGGGCGAGGCGCAGAGAAAGAGAGAGAGAGAGAGAGAGAGAGA
>Ga0157364_1005423_pt1 | contig 12980 bp, 5 predicted proteins | sample AttsexASBM2_FD_111476 | JGI IMG/M metagenome (GOLD analysis project Ga0157364, IMG submission 111476) | Fungus gardens microbial communities from leaf cutter ant in Ribeirão Preto, State of São Paulo, Brazil - Atta sexdens ASBM2 | ecosystem: Host-associated > Fungi > Mycelium > Unclassified ... | reverse complement strand
TTAGAAGGCCAAATGTTAACGCTTTAAAACCACAAAAAGGCGGGAAGATATATAAAATTTAAATTGTTATTTCGGTTGTATCAAATCTAAAGCTCAGAACTTTTTTGTACACCTAATAGATGTTTACTAGCTCGCACGTAATCACATTGATTATGTTTTATTTACTCCCTTTATATTTTATTTTTAAAATTCTGTTAATCCTATATATTATACACATTATTTAAGTCTTGATACATACTTACGTTATTGTATTTATATTTTAATATTTCATCATAACATTTTTCTAGAGTCACTATAATTAAAGTCAAGATATGAGCGATTCACTCTCGGGATTCACACTCATGTTTGGTTTCGTGCGATGCGTTAGTAGCAAATGTAAGTTAATATATACGTACTATGTTAGTGAAAACGTGAGTGTGTGTAACGTATCTGTGAGTTATGTAAACAACGTCCCAATGACGTCTCATGTCTCGACTTTTATTGTAATGACTCTACATTTTTAGAGCAGCGCCAAGTGTTTTTACGTGAAATTTTGTTTATTTAAATTTTTTATTTTCAAATCTTTGATAAGGGGCTTAGAGCAATAGCCAGTTGTTAGTTGCTAATTTTAATAAATCTTAAATTACATGACAGATGTTTCAACCTTACACTAGGTCATTTTCAATGTTCGAAAGATAATGACAAATTAAAGTATTGCTAAAAAACATTTAACAACAAAAACGCGTAATAATTAGATTTAAAATTAACGGACGCATACATAAATTAAAAAATTACATAGATTTAAACGCTTACAATCTAGCTATATTCTTCTTTTGACAAGTACTTTGAACGAAAGGAAGAAATTGATGCCGTTCCAACAGGTTGAACATATCGTGAATGCATACTATATATCCAGAAATTTTTACTAAGATATCCATATTGTATACAATAAAAGTGACACGCTATTAAAAAATTGTGGAAATACATAAAGTCTATTGTGTTATATAAATACATTAACATTTAATTTTTACTATTAAATCCTATATATTCAAAATACTTAAAACTTTTAAAATACTTTTTTATTTATTAAAATGTAACTCATCCTTACTTAACAATTCTACATTTATTAATTTTTTACAATGATAAATATCTTAAATCGATTCCACAAATAAAAATTAGAATTAAATTTGTTTTTATGGACAATGCGTTGTTTAAGACAAAAACTTTTTAAAAATAATTAAATTGGCAAGAAATTTCCAAATATAACAATTTGTTCAAAAATGAATCTTGAAATCAAGTTTTTTTGGCAGTTGTTACGCAAAGCTCTCCAACTTAATGATTAACGTATTAATTTGAATTAATGAGTCACCAATAACTAACAATAACCAAATAAAGAGAATATCTTAGTGGTGGGAGAATTCAATGGAAGTAGGAGAAGGGATGGTAAGGAAATTTTTTGGAAGGGGAAAGTGATTGTATGATAGGCGAGTATATTTCAGACAGAGATTCAGTGTCACTTGGCTTATTTATTTATTAATCCGTTCCTCTGTCTTCTTATAAAGATCGAATCGATCTTTTATATTCAATTATAAAGATCTCAGAATCGATCAATAAATTAATGTAAGCCATGCACTCGATGTGAAGTATTTTTATGATGAATTATAACTGTCGGTTTGTTATTGTATAATGATTCGATATGATCAAAGATGAATCGGATTTTTTATTAATTTCAGACATATGCTCTCTAAGTCTCATTTTCAATTACCTTTTTGTCTGGCCAATGTAAGAAATGTCACAATCTTGACAAGAAATCTTGTATACGACATCGTGGTATATTATTATATCAAGTATATCTTTTCTAGTTGTAATGTAATTTTTAAATGTATTAGGAATCATATATGCCGGTTTTAAATTCACGTGTTTGGCAATATTAGAGAATGATTCTAAGATAATTATAGATTATAAGATCCTTATAAATGATACACAGTGAAATATCTGTTATTTTCTCTCTGTTGATTATTCATAATGCTCCTAATGTCGATTCTATAGAATGAAATTTTATTCTCATTTGAATTATGGAAAAAATAAAAGGAAGAGAATTCATTTTTAAATAAAATTCTTATCATTTTATTTATATTTTTGGAATGAAATGTAGGATAAATGTGGAATAAAAAGAAAATTTTATCAAATATTACTCCTCTCTTATGGCATACAATGTTGTGAATAAAATTTATTATAATTAAGATATTTCTTTGAAAAGGTTGGTTTCTTATAGCAATCAAAAATGATTCTATGATCGTCAATAATAATGCATACATCTAGAAAATTCAAGTTATTATCATCACTAACTTCTAGCATAAATTGTAGATTACGTTCGTGAAAGGAGTTGAAAACATCTAACATTGAATTGAAACTGTTTGGCGAAGCTGTAAGCAATATGTCGTCTATATATATCTGTAATAAAAAAGTAAACGGCACGGCCATAATTAGAATGCTCTTTCTTCTAAGTCTTCTAACAAAATATTGGCGATAATCGATGACAGTAGTGGGCCCAAGACCCGAAAATCCGTCGATAGAATTTGTTGTGAAGGAAAAGTAGGTAGTTCAAAATTAAATTGATGGCAATTAAAAATTCGTTTTTAGGAATTTAAGTATTTTTGGAAATATCGTCCCATCTTTTCTCAATACTTTCTATTACTTATTCGGAAAATTAATAAAGAAAAACAACATCTAAAGAAGCCAATATAATTAAGTTCGAAATAGCTTCCACTTAGCTTATACTAGCTGGATGCTATTTTCGACTAAATATAGAGAAAGTGAAATATAGAGAAAATGAATATAGAGGATTGTTAATGGATGAAACAATAATTCTTAGAGAAGCGTTAGGTTTATGGATTTTAGGCAGTCCATACACTGGGTATAATCCTATAATAGATATACTACACAGGGGGCCTATGAAATATAAGCCATTGGGGGCTAGAAGGAGCGCGGGGCGCAGGAGATACTTGTAGACACAGGGGGGGGAGGGGGAGGCACGGGCGAATTCGAAGACAGGGAAGAGAGCGAGAAGGCGCGGAAAGGACCCAGTGTTAATCGATATCAATGATATGTGCCGCCATATTGTGACGTCACGTATCATTGGACATATCAACACCGCCAACACCGCCGCAGCCGCCGCCGCCGCCGCGTCCATCCCAAAATATATCGCGATACTATTGTATAACGCAAATAATGTATTTTGTTCAGGAGATCGGTGATACATTATCAATGTGCCTGCTATTAAACAAAGCACTGTCAATGAGAGATAGACGATGATGAAATCATACTGCATTCTCACAGTTCTTTCTTTCAAGATCAGAAGTGTCGATAACGATATTTATCTAGAAAGAAGCGAGATCGATGACATGTCGCGACGCGTTAAGAGAAGCATTGATAACGATATTTTTTCTGAGAAAAGAGATTGATAATACAGCATCGATTCTGCGACGCAATAGGGAGGGTAGATAAAGGGACAAAGAAGTCGCAAATGAAATATATAATGGATCATCAGCGCGCGGCACCTCAATTTGTTTGTAAGATTATTGAACCGATCGCAATAAGTGTGAAAAGTATGGCTGACCATTGTGCAAACATTGAGGACATGGACGGTGTAATACAAATAAGTTATTTGAAGCAATGGAAGTAGAATTTGAGGATATAAAATCAAGAATCGTCTAACAAAAAAGTGTAATTCAATAATACTGAATGTCTTATTGGTTTGAGCAACGGCAATACGGATCACGCAAAGAAATTTGAGTAGTCGGAAATCCATGCGTTAACAAGCGTATTAAGCATAATCTGCTGTTATTATACAACGTATGGTAATGCTTCAGTCTTATGTGCAGCATGTATGATTTCTTTTTGTCGAATATTGGCGTTAAAGGAATGTATCTCGTCAGGAAGCACAAAGACTATTCTTTCTATACAGCAGGTAATCACGCTTGGAATGCGGAGAGCCGATGTATATTGTATTCCTATGCAGCATGTGCCCACTCTGCGCACATTGAAAAAAATTATTAAATTCTCCGTGTAAGAGTGTAACGTGATCTAAAGACTGAAAAAAAAAGACATGGAAAATCACGAGCGAATATAATGTTAGAGCAGTGCGGTTAAGATCACTACTCTAGTGGAGTATTTCGCTGCAATGAGGCGATGAGAACTTTCAAAGAACATTGTTCGAAGACTTTATCGTGCCCAGTGTCCGCTGTTAGACATAGACACCATATTATCAGCGATAGCGAAGATTGCGCGACTCGCGGGTAGACGCAATTGGAGCTACGTTTCGTACACATTGATGGTGAGTACGCAAGTGACAACAAACTCTTGGCGAAAGATCAACGCCGCGTTCGAGAATTATGTTCTGATCGGTGTGATAGTCAATGCAGACTACATCGAGCCGCGGCGGTTTTTAAAAGACGCTGATAATATGGTGTTCGAACGAGCGCGAGACGCTGTAGTGTAAAAGTGAACACCGCGTTCAACGGCGAGTTCGCGACAAAGGATAAACATGCTAAGAAGAATATAATTACAAAGAACAGCGAGATATATCGATGCACTGATGTACGCGAGTGGTACGATCAGTACGTCATCGAGTCCACATTGGCTCGAAGAGAGATAGCGGGTGGGTGCTGTTGCGAATCCTCAACTTGATTGTTAATGTGAACAAACTAAATCCCATGCGCGCGGGATGTCACATCGAAGTGGGAAATTATACTTAAAAAAGCGATGCTCAATGTGTGTACGACAATGCTTTATGTGGTTGATGGTAGTCGCTCGATACCCAGCTGAAGAACATGTGAATCGGGAATCATCGCCATATCCGCATTACACGATAGTGTAAATTTCACGAGTATCGAGATTCCGATGACTTAAAAAACATTTCCAGATTTGAACGCAGTGTCGATTTAATTTAATTTAATTTAGTTTATTGCAAAGTTATATATGAAAAAGACTACACGTTAACAGGGTAATAGGACATAAAGTATGATACAATAAACTATAGTACATAAACATATAATAACATTAACATAAACATAAATATAATAGACAATAGTAGCTTGCAAATGATTAGGCATTAGCAAAATTGCTATTACAAAACTTACCAGTAACAAAACCAAAATAAGAGATACAACAATAAGAGATAAATTAATAACTGAAAATATATTCACACACATACACCCGCACGCGCGCGCGCGCACGCGACACACACTCACTCACTCACTCACTCACTCACTCAGTCACTCACTCATTCACTCATATACACACATGCGCAAACACAATTACATCAGTCTCGTTTGAATACTGTGAGCAATGAAACATGAGACAATGAAACGAAAGGAGAATAGAGAGAGAGAGAGAGATTTTTATTGAATCAGGAAAGGAATTAAAATGTTTGACAGAGGTGTAAGAGAAGCAGCATGGAACTTAGTGAACCGATATATGGGGAAGGATAAGTAATCTTGGTATCTGGTAACAAGAGAGTTAAAAAGGAATGATGCTCAGAGTTCAACTGAAGGAAATATAGAAGAGTAGCAAAGGAGAGAAAATAAGACAACACAGGTAGAGAGTAAAATTGCCAAATTTTAAGCCAGCCAGATCTCTGATAATACGAAAATATGTGATCGTATTTATGAACACAATAAGAGAAACGGAAATAAGAATTTTGGATATGCTTTATACGATTTAACAGATGTTAGTTAAGAGCAGAAACGTAGACATCAACGTAATAAAATAGAAAAATAACAAGTAATTGAGAAGTAAGGAGAGCACGAAAGGTGGCGAAAAAGATAAAGAAGACGTAAACGAGCAGCCCAACACTTGACTCGAATGACTATGAAGAATCAACCTGGACACCAAGAAACTTAATAGATGTGGAGCGAGGAATAGAATTAAGAGAAAAGACTGAATACGAGATAACAATAATGAGGAACCGACAATTAGCAAGGATAATTTAGAAGGATTTAGATGCAGGGCATTATTAGTAGACTATTCGGCGATAGATTTTAAGTCTGCATTCAAAACAGAACAGGTTGCTAAAATTAAATGGATGAAAGGATTTGAGAAAAATTCATACGTCATCTGTATACATGAAGAGCTTGGAGGACAGAGAAGCATTAGACAAATCAAAGACAAAAATATTAAAGATTAAAGATCCAAGAAATGGAACAGAATAATTACATAACATGCTATATTATAATATAATATTATATTATAATAATATAACATAAATAATTCTAATTCTCTGTTATGTAATTGTTATATAATGAGTTATATTATATTTACGTAAATAACTAGTTATTTATATACTTTATATATACCTTTTTTTTATTAGAACAATCACACATAAAATAACATAAAATAACAATAATAATATATAGGCAAGTTTGAATAAGTAAATGTTCTTTTTTAACTGAATAAAATTAATAGCTTTACAAAATTAATAAAGTTAAATTAAAAGGAATGTTAAATTAAATTAGGAAGTTACATTAAAAGGAATTGAAGGAATAAAAAATTAACTTAACGTTAAGTCAATATTGAATTAACTTTTTATTAAGTTAAAAAAAAAGTTAATTTTGAAAAAATTATTTTTTAGATCATACGAGGGCAAGTCAATAAGTTCTTAGAAAATTTGTCAGAGGGCACTTGCAGTGTCATGTCACATTACTTTTTGACAAGTAGCATCTCTCTAATTTATGTCTGCTTACTGTCAAATTTTGAGCAGAATTCATCGCGTGGTTTCATTTCTGTAGACGATTAAAGCGAACAATCTTTGTATTTTTTGCAAAATGGAAAAAACGATTTTATGCAGTGATCAAACATCTACATATGAAAGGTTTAACGCCGAAAGAAACCAAAGCCGAGTTGAATAATATTCATAGCACACATCTGCACACTAGCGTTTGCGATTGTACAATTGGGTAAATGAATTTAAACGTGTGGTCATACATCCACATGTGATGCACCTCGTTTGGGACGTCCGATTAAGGCTGCTACGCTATCAGAAATTATCGATAAAGTCCACGATTGTTTTTTTTGATTGATCGACGAGTGAAAGTGCGTGAGCTTATTGAAGCCACTAGACATATCATATGGCACAGTGACTTCAATTTTGTAAACAATTGGGTATGAAAAAGCTATCAGCAAGATGGGTGTCGCGTTTGCTGACTGTGGATAACCGCGTGACAATTTCAAAACAATGTTTGGAGATGTTTCAATGTAATCCAGATGAATTTCTGCATCGATTCATTACTGTGGACGAAACATGGATCCATTACTTCACACCCGATGAAGGGACAGTCAAAATAATGGACTTCAGCGGATGAACCAGCTCCGAAGAAGGTGAAGACCGTAAAATCGGCCGAAAAGATGATGACCACAGTTTTTTGGGATGCACGCGGTATAATTCATCGATTCCTTCTGTCGAAGCAAACAATCAATGGTGATTACACAGCATTATTGGACCGTTTCAACAACATTTTAAAGAAAAAACGTCTCCATTTGGCGAAGAAGAAAGTGCTCTTCCATCAAGACAATACATAGGTTCATCGGTACCCGACACCGATGACCAAATTCAATGAATTCCGCTACGAATTGTTTCCTCATCCAGCATATTCGCCAGATTTAGCCTCCTGCGATTATTTCCTGTTTCCAAACCTGAAGAAATGGTTCAGAGGAAAGAGATTCACTACCAGAGAGCCGCTCATCGCCGAAACAGAGGCTTATTTTGAAGAATTAGACAAATCATATTATTCGGATAGCTTGAAAAAGTTTAAGAATCGTTGGATCAAATGTATCGAGCTGAAAGGAGACTATGTTGAGAAATAAAAATGAATCGATCAAAAAGAATATGTTTTACTATGTTTTTCTAAAAACTTATTGACTTGCCCTCGTAATGTTCTAATTTTTCTTAAAATGAGATTAAATAATATAGATTACAATATAGATTATTAAGTAAATTAAATTTTTTATTTTTTTATTCATATGCGATGTAAGTATATAACATATAACGATATAATTATATAAGTTATATAACTTTAAAAATAGCCAGCACATAGAGAAGATACAAGAGCAGTAATTATTTTTAATAAGTCTTAAGCCATAAGAAATTGACCAATTACAATCGAATGCGAGAAGAATATTTGACTGTAATTGGTCAATTTCTTATGACTTAAGGCTTAAAACATTTATTGTAGATCCGGACTAAGGTTTATGGCATAAGGCATAACCGTATAAACTAATTACAGAGCTGTATTACCATCTTAAGAAATTACTTAAGATGGTTTTAAAATATAAACAGATTACAAATATACATCCTTAGTTTTATTATATCTTATTATTTTTCTAAGATATTTAAAAAAGATAAAAAATATTTTAACTTAAAAAAAAAGTTTAAAGGTAATTTAGTTAAGTTAAAATTTAATATATTTAAAATTAAATAAGTTAAGTTAAAAGTTATGAACTTTTTAACTTTTTTTTCAACTTTTAACGTTTTAACTAGTTATTACCCAACTCTATATATAGACATTGCATAAAACCGCTGAAACAGCATCTTATATAAATCAATATAATATTTTTATATTGAATGATCCAATGGCCTTAAGTTATGCTTATGTAGTTTATATTGTTTTATACATGATAACTTTTGTTTCTGCAATAATTATATTATATGTTGCTGTCCTTAAAAGAGAGCAAGAGCTACCAACTGCAAAACGCGAAACATGGGGCGGTCCATTATTTTATCATAGTCCATTATTTTATATTAAAATCATCTTAAATAATGTCTTAAATAATGTCTAAAGATGCTAATACAGTCCTCAGATTGACTTACGACATCTTAAGATTGTATATGTAAGATTGTACACTTAAAACAGTTTTTAATGCAAGAATCGGCTATGAATATCGGCCTGATTTGTGTCGTGAAATTGTATGTGAATCTTTCCTTGTTTGACACACTTTATAATGCATCTTAAATTTTTTATCTACAGAAAGAGAACATAAAGTAAACAAGAAAAGATTCAGTACCAATTTCATGGAACGAAACAGGTATTCATAGTCAATTCTTGCATTTAAAACAGTCTTAAAATGTCAATCCGAGAATTGTATGAGCATCTTAAGACACTATTTAAAACACTTTTTTAAAATAAAAATGGTCTATAAATACCACCTCATGTTTAGCGTTTCACAGTTGAGACAGCCCTTCTTCCTTATGAACAATTCGTAAAGAAGAGACAGAGATTTAGAAAGAGACACTGTCCAATTGTACACACGTTATTCTTTCCACTATAGTTATTACTTAAGTTTTAAATTTTAAGTTGTAAAAAATTGACCAATTTTCTTGTAGCATGACAAAGCTGAGATAATGACTTATTGTAGAATGCCCATTATTCTTTGCGGAAATGTCTGTGCAAATGTTGCAGATTGAATTAATTGTTAAACAAAACTAAACGCTGCTACATAAAAATATTCTCTATTCGAAGATGTTACTGATCGCTGCTTACTTGAAAAATATAAGCAATGAAAACAGGGAATAAGAAATTTCAATCTATCAGAAATTGCGTACTCTCTGTAGAATGCATTTTTTTTTTATATAAGTACTAAATCTATTATTCCCTAATTACAAATAAATTCTGAGAGCAGCTATTATATAATATGAATATAATATATAGATCTTATAAATGTACATAATATATATTATAACGGTTATCTATTCAACATATCTGTTAAATAAATATGTTACATTGAGATTATGTTGCCGAGATTATGTTACTTTATTGTAACAAGTATATCAAAACAATGCAACAATCATATAATAATTATTATATTACAAAATATACGTGTATTAATATTACTACAATATAACATTCTGCTATGTTACTTCCAAGTTATATATTGCAGCTATACTCCGTGTTTGCTGTGTTAACACTACTTAGACAGTTTTAAAATAAAAACAACCTATGAATACCGCCTCGTTTAATGTTTCACAATTGGTAGCCCTTTCTCTTTATGAACAGTTCGTAGATGGAGAGAGAGAGCAGAGATTTAGAAAGAGATTATCCAAGTTATGTCGTAACTATATTTCATGTTTGCTGGAAAATATCATTGTTTTTAAAACGTTTATATGATTCGGTATATTCTAACTCAACTCTTGAGTTATAATATCAGGTTTTCAGAACGTTCATACAACTGCGAATATGGACGATGTTGCGTAGAAATAATGTGTATACAAAACATTATAACTTTATATAATCCCTACTTAAAATAATGGATAATTTGTATCAGATGTAAAAAATTAGATATATCATAAGCGATATAATTATATTGTATACAATTATATCCGAAGCGCTAGCAAGACTTTCCCAGCAAACACGCAATATAGTATGACATAATCTGGAAAAAACATGTAATGTAACAGAATGTTATATTGTTATAATATATATATATATATATATATATATATATATAAAATATATTGTAATATAATATATATAACAACGAAATAACTGTTGGATTATTTTGATATATACTTGTTACAGTAAGGTAATGGTAATATAATATCAACATAATATATTTGTATAACAGATGTTATGTCGAAAGTAGATAATCGTATATTACATATTATGTAACATTTATAAGATCTATATATTATTGTTGATCTATTATTATTGTTATATTCATATTAGGAGTACAAATTAGTTCAGTTCCTAAAGATAGCTCCAGCTGTTGTGAATGGTTCATAGTGACAGCTGATTTTGACGGTTTCAGAGAGCTTAAATATCTGCTAATAATATTCAGTTTATATCGCTTTGTTTCATACAAAAACCTTGATTTTTACTGTGTTTGAAATGTCGAATTTTGTGTTAACCAAGCAGCATTTGCGGGAGGTTTTGATTTTCTGCTTTAATTGGAAGAAAAGTGCGACTGAAGCCCATCGAATGCTTGTCAAAGTTTATTACTCCAACTGATAAATTATGTAAGGAATGGTTCCGACGTTTCAAGGATGGAGATTTCAACGTTGAAGATAAGTCTCGCTCTGGACAGCCAAAAAAATTCGAAGACAAAGAATTAGAGACATTACTCGAAGAAGATCAGAGTCAAACGCAAGAGGAGCTTGCAGAATCATTGGCAGGGGGTTACTCAACAAGCCGTTTCTGTACGAGCCATGGGAATGATTCAGAAACAAGGAAATTGGATGCTATGAAACCGAGAGACGTTAAAAGGCGATTTTTCACTTGCGAACAGCTGATTCAAAGACAACAGAGAAAAGGTTTCTTGCATCGGATTGTGATTGGAAATGAGAAGTACATATTCTACGACAACCCCAAAAAGAAAAAATATTACGCTAAGCCCGTCAATCGTTGCCATCGATCTCAACATCAACATCACGGCACATTCATGATTTGAAGATCATGCTCTGTATTTGGTGGGACCAAAAGGGTCTTGTTTACTATGAGCTGCTGAAATCTAGCGATTCCATTACGGGCGATCGGCTACAATTGATTCGTTGAGCCGTGCATTGAAGTGAGAAAAACGGCCGAAATACGAGCTAAGATAAAGTTATTCTTCTTCATGACAACGCTCGGCCTCATGTCGCTAAAGTCGTAAAAAAATATTTGGATCGCTCAAATGGGATGTTTTACCGCATCCGCCGTATTCTCCGGACATTACTTCTTCTGATTACTGGTTGTTCCGAAGGATGCAGCATGATTTGGCAAGTCACCGATTCATTTCTTTCGCAGAAATCGAAAATTGGCTCCAAAATTGGATCGCCTCCAAAGACGAGTCATTTTTTCGAGATGGAATTCGAAAATTACCTGAGAGATGAGAAAAAGTAGGTAGCGATGGACAATACTTTAATTGATCTGTTCATTCATTTTGTTTTGAAAAAAATGTACAAAAAAATGGACTAATTCGTACTCCCAATATATAAAAGTTGCATTCGACATTTATTTGTAAGTAGGGAATAACATAACATTTAATATGTCTTATATCAAAAAATATGCATTCTACACAGAATACACAGTTTCTGATAGATTGGAATTTCTTCCCTGTTCCTATTGCCTGTATTTTTCAGGTAAGCAGCGACAAGTAACATCTCCGGATAGCAAATGTTTTGTAGCAGTTTAGTTTTGTTTAATATTTAATTCATGGATCTGACATTCCTACAGGCAATAATAAGCATTCTATAATACAATAAGTCATTACCTAAGTTTTAAGGCAAGCTACAAAAAATTGGTCAATTTCTTACTTAAGGCTTAAAACTTAAGTTGTAGCCATGATGGAAGGGATAACATGTATGTGCAGTGTCTGGAATTAGACAGAATCTCTTTTTAAATCTCTGCCTTCTCCATCCATAGACTGTTCATAACGAGAAAGACTATCAACTGTAAAATGATAAATATGAGGTGATACTCATATAATCCGTTTTTATTTTAAAATTGTGCGTCTTAAATAATATCTTAAGATGCTAATACAATCCTCGGATTGACTTACGACATCTTAAGAATGTACTTAAGACAGTTTGATGAACTTTATACTTTTCTTTCTATAGAAAGAGAATCTAAGATGCATTATAAAGTGTATCAAATAAGGAAAGGTTTAGTACCAATTTCATGACGCGAAACAGGCCGATATTTATACTTGATTCTTGCATTTAAGATTATCTTATTAGATGTACAACTTTGCTTCCGCCGTTTCTTTTCCGAAATTCGAGGCTTTATTGTAAAAAACTGGTTATACATTTATGATTCAAAGGATTGTCCATCGCTGGCCACTACTTTCTCCCATTTTTCGGATAGCGTGCGAATCTCGCGTCGAAAAAACTGTTCATCTTTTGAGGCTACCCACGAATCGATCCAATTTTTTACTTCTTCATAAGACCGGAAGTGCTGGTCAGCCAGGCCGTGTGCCATTGAGCGAAACAAGTGATAGTCAGAGGGAGCAACGTCTGGAGAATACGGCGGGTG
>Ga0157364_1005422_pt1 | contig 12981 bp, 13 predicted proteins | sample AttsexASBM2_FD_111476 | JGI IMG/M metagenome (GOLD analysis project Ga0157364, IMG submission 111476) | Fungus gardens microbial communities from leaf cutter ant in Ribeirão Preto, State of São Paulo, Brazil - Atta sexdens ASBM2 | ecosystem: Host-associated > Fungi > Mycelium > Unclassified ... | reverse complement strand
AGCGGTGATTTCGTCCGCCCTTTCCTTGTGGAGCGGGGGACATGATGGTATGTTTTGGCCCTTCTCAGAATTATCAAACGCGATTCGCAAGAGGTACTACGCAATGCGTATTATTTTGCTCGGAGCTCCGGGCGCAGGTAAGGGAACTCAGGCACAGTTCATCATGGAGAAATACGGCATTCCGCAGATTTCTACTGGGGATATGTTACGTGCAGCAGTTAAAGCGGGCACTGAACTGGGCCAGCAGGCCAAAGCCATTATGGATGCCGGCAAACTGGTCACCGATGAGCTGGTGATTGCACTGGTTAAAGAGCGTATTGCGCAGGAAGACTGCCGTAACGGTTTTCTGCTGGACGGTTTCCCGCGGACTATCCCGCAAGCGGATGCCATGAAAGAAGCCGGTATCAATGTTGATGTGGTACTGGAATTCGCCGTACCGGATGAAGTGATCGTAGATCGCATCATTGGTCGTCGTGTCCACGCCGCATCTGGCCGTGTTTACCACGTCACCTACAATCCGCCGAAGCAGGAAGGTCTGGATGACGTCACTGGCGAAGCGCTGAGCATCCGTAAAGATGATCAGGAAGAGACGGTACGTAAGCGTCTGGTGGAATATCACCAGATGACGGCACCGCTGATTGCTTACTACAGCAAAGATGCGGCAGAAGGACTGACCCGTTATCAGAAGATTGACGGTACCCGCCCGGTGGCGGAAGTGAGTCAGCAGCTGGCCACTATCCTTGGCTAATGCCCTTAACGGACCGTCTTTCTACGGTCCGTTTTCTTTCCCGCTGCTCCCCTGCAAAAAATTCGCTACAATTACCCTTTCCCTGCATAAGCTCATAAACAAGGAATTACGATGAAGCACGACAAGCCAGGTGTGTTACTGGTCAATCTGGGGACGCCTGATGCGCCGACCCCGGCGGCAGTTAAGCGGTATCTGAAGCAGTTTCTGAGTGATAAGCGGGTGGTCGATGTCCCAAATCTGATCTGGTGGCCGGTATTACGTGGCGGGATCTTGCCACTGCGCTCACCACGGGTGGCTAAACTTTACGCCTCAGTATGGATGGAAGAAGGGTCTCCGTTACTGGTGTACAGTAAACGACAATGCGATGCCTTGGCAGCCATGATTGATATACCGGTCGCGCTGGGAATGTCTTATGGTAATCCGTCACTGCAAAGTGGTGTCGAAGCGCTGCTGGAGCAGGGCGTCACCCGCCTGATCGTCTTACCGCTCTATCCACAATTCTCCTCGTCAACGGTGTCTGCCGTCTGGGACGGGTTACACAGTATCTTTCGTAAGCGGCGCTCTCTACCGGGCATCCATTTGATCCGCGACTACGCGACCCATCCGGCTTATATCGCCGCCCTGAAGGCGTCCGTTGAGCGTGCTTTTGCTGAGCACGGCAAACCGGATCTGCTGCTGCTCTCTTTCCACGGCATTCCGCAGCGTTTCGCCGATCAGGGGGATGATTACCCAGAGCGGTGTGAAGCCACTACCGCTTGCCTGCGTGAAGCCTTAGGTATGAGCGACAGTGAACTGATCATGACCTACCAGTCCCGTTTTGGACGTGAGCCTTGGTTGATGCCCTACACCGATGAAACCATCAAAACCCTGCCTGGCAAAGGGGTCCGTCATATCCAGGTGATGAGCCCAGGCTTTTCTGCAGACTGTTTGGAAACCTTGGAAGAAATCAACGAGCAGAACCGTGAGTTCTTCTTACATGCTGGCGGGGAAAAATTTGAGTATATTCCGGCACTGAATGATGATGCCTTACATATCCAGATGATGGCGGAGTTGGTCAACGCACAGCGATGAAAGGCCGTTAATGGGCAGGAGTATGCTACTATCTGCGGTTTACTCCTGCGATTAACTGAATACTATGAAATTTCCCGGCCATCGTAAATCCAAACACTACTTCCCGGTGAGTGCCCGCGACCCGCTACTGCAAACTGCTCCAGCGGTGATGGAGATGATCTCACCGGTGGTAGGTATCGACCAGACAATGGTCGATATTGAAGCCAAAGTGGATGATGCCTTTCTTGAACGCTACGGCTTAAGCCGTGGTCATTCGTTGGTGATTGATAATCAGGTAGCAGAAGCGCTGTATCAGGAACTGCGGCAGCAGCAACTGATCAGCCATCAATTTGCTGGCGGTACTATTGGCAATACCCTGCACAACTACTCCGTGCTGGCGGATGACCGCTCAGTACTGCTTGGCGTTATGTGCAAAAATATCAATATCGGCGACTATGCCTACCGCTACCTGTGTAACACCTCCAGTAAAGTCGACCTTAACTGCCTACAGGGCGTGGAAGGCTCTATAGGCCGGTGTTATACCCTGATCGGCGACAACGGCGAACGCACCTTTGCCATCAGCCCTGGCGATATGAACCAGTTGCACCCCGACAGCATTCCCGAAGCGGTGATTGCCGAAGCCTCGGCGCTGGTGCTGACCTCGTATCTGGTGCGGGCTAAGGAAGGGGAGCCGATGCCGCAGGCCACCATGAAAGCGATAGAGTATGCCAAGAAACATCAGGTGCCGGTGGTTCTAACCCTTGGCACTCGCCATGTGATTGCCGAAAACCCACAGTTCTGGCGAGACTTTCTGCAACAACATATCTCTATTGTGGCGATGAACGAGGAAGAAGGCTGTGAGCTGACCGGGGAAAGTGACCCGCTATTGGCCGCGGATCAGGCGCTGCAATGGGTAGATTTGGTGCTCTGTACCGCCGGACCTGCCGGACTGTATATGGCGGGCTTCACTGATGACAATGCCAAACGTCAGACCAATCTGCCACTGCTGCCTGGGGCCATTGCCGAGTTTAACCAGTATGAGTTCAGCCGAGCCATGCGTTATGCGGACTGTCAGCAACCGGTAAAAATCTTTTCGCACATTGCGCCCTATATGGGCGGACCTGAGAAAATCATGAATACCAACGGTGCCGGTGACGGTGCATTGGCAGCGGTACTGCATGATATTTCGGCCAATAATTATCATCGCCGAACGGTGCCGAATTCTGCCAAACATAACCAGCCGTTCCTCACCTATTCCTCGCTGGCACAGGTGTGTAAGTATGCTAACCGGGTCAGTTATCAGGTGCTTAATCAGCACTCACCGCGCCTGAGCCGCGGCCTACCGGAACGTGAAGATAGCTTAGAAGAGGCTTACTGGGATCGCTGATCCGTAGGTTGGATCACCGCCGGAAGGATCCGGCGGCGATAATCCTTTAGCCGTGACGGGCAATATCGGCAAAATTGGCATTCAGCAATGCCGCTAGGTCGGCTGGGGCGAGAGAGATATCTAATCCGCGTTTGCCCCCAGAAATATAGATCTGTGGCTGGGGTGAGGCACTGGCATCAATCACCGTTGGCAGCCGTTTTTTTTGCCCCAGCGGGCTGATGCCCCCGACCAAATAACCCGTCACCCGTTGTGCCAGCTGTGGATCCGCCATATCGGCTTTTTTCGCCCCTAACGCTTTAGCGACTTTTTTCAAATCCAGTTGTGTGGCCACCGGCGTGACTGCCACCGCTAGTTGCTTGCCATCTCCGTTCAAAGACACCAGCAGGGTCTTAAATACCTGGGAAGCATCCAGTTGCAGCTTACGAACCACCTCATCACCAAAGTTAGTTTCATTACTGTCGTGATCATAGTGATGGACCTGAAAAGGGATCTTCTGTTTCTCCAATAGATTGATGGCGGGAGTCATAGGTTTTCCTTGTTATCCAAAAAAAAATCAGCTCGGTCAGCGGCTAAACAGCGACGGCAGATTATGCTCGGCATACAGATGCAGTGCGCCCACGGCCGCCAGATAACGGCCAGCAGGAAGTTGCAAAAAAGCCTGCTGCCACTGCTGATTACGCTGGCGGATCAGGACATCGCTGAGTGACTGTCCGAATGAGGAGGGCAGCAGACCCTCGGGCATCTGGTGTCGCTGGTGTCGCGGTGGGCCTTCAAGCCACCAGCTTATCATGGTCTGTAATAATCGAGCATTGGTATGCCAATGTTCCAGTGAGTCATCCAGCAGTTGTTGGCCGTCATCGGGCAGGGCGGTCAACATTGCCATCTGGGTATCTGCCCCCTCCAGCTCAATCACCGGTTTATTCAGGTCTCTGGCCGCCTGCAATAATTGATAATCTATGCCGTATTCTGGGCGCAGTCCTAAACGCATGGCCTGATGGCTTTGCAGCATCAGGGCAATCTGCCAGGCGGGTAACCGGTCTAGGTTATCAATAGACAGGTCTGATTCGGCACAGCGTTGGCGAAGTGCCGCCAGTAGTTCCGCTGACAACCGCTGCGCCAACGGCGGACGGTCACTGCTGTTTGGCATTACTGCGGGTATATTCAGAATATCCGCCTCAACAATCAGCGCCGTCGCCGCCTGTAACTGTTTTAGCAATGGGTCAGGCAGCGGCGACATTGGCCGGGTCCCCATATGAATACTGCCGACCAAATGGATACGGCTATTAGGCAGCTGTAAATCCACCGCCGGCCAGGGGTAACTGACCGGATGAAGGAGCTGCCAGCAAGTCTGCAGGAATGTGCGGAATCTCATGATAAGCCTATCCTTTGCTGTCCGCCGGCGCTGAATTATCGGGTAGCGTCTGGGGACCGCGGAGTCTGCTGCGGTAACCTGTAGCGTAACAGGCGGTTAGCATTGCTGACTACTGTTATTGATGACAGCGCCATCGCGGCTCCGGCAATCACTGGGTTCAACAGGGTGCTGGTCAGGGGATAGAGTACCCCGGCTGCCACCGGGATCCCCAGACAGTTATAGACAAAGGCACCGGCCAGATTCTGTTTCATATTTCGCAGCGTTGCTCGGGCAATCAATAAGCCATCAGCAATGGCCTGCAGGTCCTGTCTCATCAGAGCCAAGCTGGCGGTTTCGATGGCAATGTCACTGCCGCCACTCATCGCAATCCCTGCATCTGCTTGCGCCAAGGCCGGAGCATCGTTAATACCATCACCGACCATTGCCACCCGTCTTCCCTGCTGCTGCAGTTCGCGCACCGTCGCGGCTTTCTGATCTGGGAGGACTTCGGCAATCACTCGATGGATACCGGCCCGAGCGGCGATCACTTCTGCAGTTTTTTGACGATCCCCACTGAGTAACAATACCTCTAGGCCCTGCTCAGAGAGTTGCTTGACCACCGCGGCGGCTTCTGGGCGCAGTGGATCGCTGATGGTAAACAGGGCAGCCAGTTGCTGATCAATAGCCAGCAGCACCGGTGTTTCCCCCTGTTCTGCAGCGCCCTCCATTGCAGTCTGAGCGGAGGACAGGTCAATCTTTTCATCACTCAACAGTGCCGCGTTGCCCAACAGGATCTGTCGCCCAGCCACTTCCGCCCTTAGCCCTTTGCCGGGTAACGTCGTCAGGCCGTAGGTGGCAGCTAAAGGTTTATTTCCGGCACGGGCAATGATTGCCGCAGCCAGTGGGTGAGAGGAGTGACTCTCTGCCGCCGCCGCATTGTCCAACACCTGTTGCTCATCAAAGCCATTAAACAGCTTAATGGCGGTGACGGTCGGTTTACCGAGGGTCAAGGTACCGGTCTTATCGAAAATGACCGTATCAATGTTGCTGGCCTGCTGCAGCGCATCGGCATCTTTCACCAGTACTCCAGCTTCTGCTGCCCGGCCGACACCGGCTATCACCGACATCGGGGTGGCTAATCCTAGGGCGCAGGGGCAAGCAATGATCAGCACGGTAGTGATCACCACCATACTGTAGGCAAACTGCGGTTGTGGGCCAACCAGATACCAAATCAGTCCGCTGAGCAGCGCAATCACAATCACTGTGGGCACAAAAACTGCTGAAATCTTATCGGCCAGCTGGCCGATCTGCGGTTTACTACTCTGGGCATTACGGACGAGGCTAATAATGCGCGCCAACGAGGTATTACGCCCGGTGGCGGTAGTGCGGAAGGTCAGGTTACCGTCACTCACCAGGGTGCCCGCATGGACGTTATCACCGTGCTGTTTTTTCTGAGGCCAAGCTTCACCGGTTAGCATCGCTTCATCCACTTGCCCCTGACCCTCGGTTACTTCACCATCTACCGGGACTCGGTCACCTGCCCGCAGGCGGATCATCATGCCAGCACTGATCTCACTGACTGGGACGATTTTATCTCCCTCGGCAGTCATTACCCGCGCGGTATCTGGCGTCAGGTCGAGTAATTTTTGCAGTGATTGTGAGGCATGCTGACGGGCCCGCTGCTCTAGGGCATGGCCGAGGTTGATCAAGCCGATGATCATAGTACTGGCTTCAAAATAGAGATGGCGTGCCGCCGCTGGAAAGCTGTCCGGACGTAGGACCACCGCCGCTGAATACAGCCAAGCAACCGCTGTTCCCAGCGCCACTAGTGTATCCATAGTCGCGGTGCGGTTACGCAAACTTTTCCATGCGCTACGGTAAAAATGCCCCCCGGCAATGATCATCACTAGCAGGGTAATAACACTAATCCCTTACCAGGCCCGCAGATTATCTGCGGTCAGCATCATATTATGACCGACCATGCCCCAGATCATCACCGGAATGCCGGTCAACAGAGCCAACCCAGCTTGCCAGCTGAAACGGATAAACTGTTGCCGCCCGCTTTTTTGTTGCTCTGCACGCCGCTGCTGGTCATCGCGCATCAGCCGTGCAGAATAACCGGCGTGACTGACAGCCGCCAGTAACGCTTGAGGGTCCGGATGCCCGGAAACCAGTGCACTGCGATCCGCCAGATTAACCCGTGCTCGACTGACTTCTGGCACTTTTGCTAGGGCAGTCTCGACTCGGCTTACGCAGCTGGCACAACTCATCCCATCGATCAGCAGTTGCAGATCATCCGCGACAGATTCATTTTCGGGGGGCGATGTCTCCGCTACCATCGGTGCAACGCTCTCGGTGTCAGGGGAGGGCGTCGTGGCTGGGGGCCATGAACCCGCGTCGGTGGTGCCCTCTGTGGCTTGATAACCTGCCCGCTCGATAGTCTCAATCAGCGACTGGGCTGAAGCACTGCTATCAATGACCGCTCGCTCAAGGGTCACCTGTACGTCCGACACATCGGGGCGTTGTTCCAGCACTTCTGTGACGCGACCGATACAGTGATCGCAGCTCAGACCGCTTAGCGAGAGTGTGATCGTTGCCGGATCAGAAGCCGCTGCCAGCCCGTCCGGCGCGGGTGCTGTTGCTGTCAGCGGTTTAGGCTTTGGGAGGCTGTCGCCCTGTGCCAGAGTGGCGTGATAACCCGCCTGTTTGATGGCCTCAATCAGTGCCTGTGGCGTCGCCTCTCCGGTGACTACCGCCTGATCCAAACTTACCTCGGCTTCAGACACATCATCACGTTTTTCTAGCACCTCTTTGACACGCTTAACACAATGTCCACAGGACAGCCCCTGTAGGGCCAGAGTGGTAGTATCAGACATCGCTATTCTCCTGCTTTTTGTTAACGTAAATCAGTTACGCTAATTAAAGTGTAAACCTTCCACTAAGGTTAAGGTCAAATACTTACCGCGTTGCGAAAACCGTCCTCACGGAGAGAGTCTATGAATATCAGTGATGTTGCCCGGAAAACCGGGTTATCCGGTAAAGCGATTCGCTTTTATGAACAGAAAGGGATCATCAGCCCACCGGAACGCAGTGCCAATGGCTATCGCAGCTATGTGAATCATCATATTGAAGAGTTAACGCTGCTGCGTCAGGCTCGCCTTGTGGGGTTCAGCCTTGAAGAGTGTCGTGAGCTGGTGGCGATGTTTAATGATCCACAACGGCATAGCGCCGATATCAAACAACGTACCTTGCAGAAAGTGCGTGACCTGGACCGGCAGATGGAAGAACTGACTCGGATGCGTCAACGATTGGTGGCCCTGGCAGAAAGCTGCCCCGGTGATCAGGGGGCAGCCTGTCCGATCATTGATTCCTTAGCAGGCTGTTGTGCAGCACAGGCCCGTCCGCAAGAGGATCAGTAAAGCAGCGAGTAAAGTTGACGACGGAACTTACCGGCCAGAGAATCCCCGGTGCCTAAGGCTGCCAAGATCTCTTGGAAGGTTTTACGCAGTTCACCGCCACCGGCGGCTAAGTCGGATTTCAAAAAGCCGAACAGCAGTTCCAGTGCTTCCTCATTACGACCTACTTGGTGGAATTGGATCGCCAGTTTGCCGGCCAGATCGCTGTTGCTCGGATCGTCGGCCAATGCCGACTGCAACTGCTGGATCTCCGGAGTATCCGCCGCTTGACGCAGTAGGTCGATCTGCGCGATCAACCCCTGATAGCGACTGTCCTGATCCTGTAACGGGACATGTTTAAGTACCTCTTCCGCTTCATCACTGCGGTTAAGGGAAATCAGGGTTTCTGCTAGCACAAAGCCAATGTCGCTGGCCTGCTGGCTAAGTTGCCAAGCCTCTTTCAGTAGCGGTAGCGCTTCTAGGGGCTTCTCTTCCGCCAGCAATGCCTGCGCCTGCTGCAGTTTAAGCTCTTCTTCCCGTGGTAGTACTGACTGCAACAGGTTACGGATTGCTTCTTCCGGTTGCGGACCTTGGAAACCATCCACCGGCTGACCGTCTTTAAACAGGTAAACCGTCGGGATGGCACGCAGACCAAACTGAGAAGCGATCATCTGTTGCTCATCACAGTCAAGCTTCGCCAGCAAAAACTGCCCCTGATACTCAGCGGCCAGTTTATCCAGTATCGGCGTCAGTTCCTGGCAGTGTTGGCTGCGGGCAGACCAGAAATAGAACAGCACTGGCACCTGCGTGGACTGTTCAAGGGTCTGTTGCAGGTTAGATTCATTAACGTCAATAATCTGGGCTTGTTGTAACATACGCGGTAGGTCCTTGGTCTGAAAATGAGTACCATTATCCCTCTGATATGGGGGAGTTTTCCTGAACTTCAAGCGGCTATTTTCGGTCCGACGAATGACTGTTTAAAATCCGGTCTAACAGTACGCCGGGCAGTAGACGCCGCGCAATAGACATCACATGGGCCACCACAGTTACCGGATAGCGCTGGCGCGGATAGCGGCTTTCCAGCGCATGGCGGATTTTTGGTAACACCGCTTCCGGCGGTAGGGTAAAGCGGGCCGCGATCCCCGGGTTAGTTACCGGCGAGGAGGTATTGGTCTGCACCACACTCTGTGAGAAAGCGGTGGAAATGGGGCCCGGTTCAATCAGGCTGACACGGATGTTATTGTCTTCTTGCTCCATACGTAGCGCGTCTGACCAAGCCTCCAAGGCATATTTACTGGCAGCATAGGCGCCACGGCCGGGAGTTGAAATCAACCCCATCACCGAGCTGGTATTAATGATCCGTGCTTGGCCTGCGGCTTTCAGTGCCGGTAGCAGCCGTGTGGTCAACTGGTGGACGCCAAAAAAGTTGGCGGAAAATTGCTGTTCCAGTTGTTCGCGGGTTAATTCATCGAGCGGACCGTAGACACCGAACCCGGCGTTATTAAATAACCCAAATAGCCGCCCGTCACACAGCGCGATCACCTGTTGTGCAGCCTGCTCGACACTGTCAGGATCATCGAGATCTAGCTGTACCCCTTCATAGCCCAGTTCATTCATCCGCCTGACGTCATCTGCTTTACGACAGGCGGCGATCACTCGATAACCGCGCTGCAGTAAATCCATGGCAGCCACCGCACCGATACCTGACGAACAGCCGGTAATTAAAATAGTCTTTTGCATAAACTCACACGATCCATCGGGAATTGACGCGCAGGATGCGCCCTGTTGTGAAAGTATTACACAGAAAACGGCGTCAAGGCCAATTAGGAGGGGGAGAAGCGCGGGCAAGGCCGCAGCCCTAATAAGGACTGCGGCACAGCAGGTCAGAGTATTTCGGTCGCCCAGCGGACGGCATCGGCATACTCTTCGGGTAACTGCTTGACCAGTGCCGACAGGTTGTCGGTCAGGCGCGCAGTGTCACTGTCGGTGAGATTGAGGTGGCCCAGTTTACGGCCCGGACGAACGTCTTTCTCATACCAGTGCAGGTGCACCAGTGGATGGATCAGCCACTGGTCATTTAGCGGCGTACCTATCAGGTTAACCATCACAGACGGCGCAAACACCACCGGTTGCGGTAGCGGCAGACCGGTAATGGCCCGCAAATGCAGTTCAAATTGACTCACCGACGCACCATTTTGTGTCCAGTGACCACTGTTGTGTACCCGTGGCGCCAGTTCGTTGATCAGCAGTCCTTCTGGCGTGATAAAACACTCCATGGCGATCACACCGACATAGTCTAGCTCCTGCATAATGGCGGTCAGCATGCTTTCTGCTTGATGCTGCAGGACAGCATCTGGCTGTGGCAGGGCCACACTGCATAATAGGATGCCGTTATGATGCAGGTTATGGGTCAGCGCATAAAACACCGTTTTGCCATCACGGCCACGGGCACCAACCAGCGACACTTCACCGGAGAAATTAATGCCTTTTTCGACAATACACTCGCCGTAGCACTCTTCTGGTAGAGTTAGACAGTCTTCGCGGCGCAGACGCCACTGACCGCGGCCGTCATAGCCACCGGTGCGGCGTTTAACAATTGCTAATTCACCCAGCGTATCAAACACCTGCGGCCACTCTTTAGCATCACTGAGTAACTGCCATGGCGAGGTTGCTAAACCAAGCTGATCAAGCAGTTGTTTCTGGGTCAGTCTGTCTGCCAGACGCGGGAAAATGTCGCGGTTAACGAAAGCAGGGTGACTGGCCAGCTCACGGGTCAGGGCTGTTTCTGGCCAGCGTTCGATTTCAGCGGTGATCACACTCTCACGAATAGGCAGCGAATCGGGTTCGGCATCGGTACCCACCGGATAAACGGCTATCCCTAAAGGTTCACCGGCTTGACGCAGCATCCGGCCCAGTTGTCCGTTCCCTAACACACATACAGATTTCATTATGCCTCCCGCGGGTCCGGATTATTCAGCACTGCTTCACTCTGGGCGGTGCGCCACTCATTTAGGCGGGTTGCCAGCGCTGGATCATTGACTGCCAAAATCTGAGCTGCCAGTAGGGCGGCATTGGCGGCACCGGCTTTACCGATGGCTAGAGTGCCTACCGGAATACCCCGTGGCATCTGTACGATAGAGTACAGACTATCAACGCCACTTAAGGCAGCGCTCTGTACTGGGACACCCAGTACCGGCACCAGTGTTTTCGCGGCCAGCATCCCCGGTAGGTGAGCTGCGCCACCGGCACCGGCGATAATTACATGGAAACCCTGCTGCTGAGCTGTTTCAGCAAAGCTGAACAGTTTGTCCGGTGTGCGGTGGGCAGAGACCACTTCAACGTGGTGCGCAAGATTCAGTTCGTTGAGAATTTCTGCAGCATACTGCATCGTAGCCCAGTCACTTTTAGAACCCATAATAATAGCGATACGGGCTGGGGCAGTATTCGACGACATGCGGACAACTCCTGTGAGTAAAAAAGACCTGAATTCAGACAGGTGATACACCCTGAAAAGGGCGTCAGGATAGCATGAGTCAGCGTGAAGGAAAACGGTTGCGTAGCGCCGCAACCGGACTACATCAGCGGAATTACCACGGGAAGCCGATCAGTCGTACCCCGTCTGTATTCACTTCAATCATCGATCCCTGCTGGTGCCAAGCACCCAATACCGCGCGGCGGGCAGGTTGGTGATCCACAGTCAAAGTATGAATTTCAGGGCGATGGGTATGACCGTGGATCAACAGCGAGGCCTGATTATCCTGCATCACCTGCTCAACTGCCTGCGGGTTAACATCCATAATTTCCATACTCTTATGCTGATTCGCCTGCTGGCTATCATTGCGTAACCGGGCAGCGACTTTCTGGCGTAGGGATAACGGCAGCATCAGGAAAATACGTTGTAACCAGGGCTGGTGTACTTTGCGGCGGAAACGCTGATAACCCTCATCATCAGTACAAAGGGTATCGCCGTGCATAATCAGCACCCGTTGACCATAGAGCTCCAGCAACTTCTGTTCCGGCAGCAACTGCATATGGCTACGCGCCGCATACTGTTTCCCTAGCAGGAAATCGCGGTTACCGTGGATAAAGTACACAGGGACGGGGAGGGCAGCCAGTGCCTCGGCCACTTGTTGATGCAAAGGCTCGGGATCATCATCGCCAATCCAGCTCTCAAACAAATCACCCAAGATATACAGTGCATCGCAATGTGTGGCTTCGCGCTGTAAAAAACGCAGAAAACCGGCAGTGATTGCCGGTTCCTGTTGGCAGAGATGTAAGTCTGCGATAAAAAGTGTTCGCGACATTACTCGCTGACGATCACTTTATTAATGACGACGTCTTCTTTAGGAACGTCCTGGTGCATACCGCTGCGGCCAGTAGAAACGCCTTTAATTTTCTCAACCACGTCCATACCTTCAACCACTTCGGCAAACACACAGTAGCCCCAGCCCTGCATGCTTTCGTCACGGAAGTTCAAGAAGTCGTTGTCTGCCACATTGATGAAGAACTGCGCGGTTGCAGAGTGTGGGGCAGAAGTACGGGCCATTGCCAGGGTTCCACGGGTATTTTTCAGACCGTTGTTCGCTTCGTTGCGGATTTCGGCTTTAGTATCTTTCTGGTTCATCCCTGGCTCAAATCCACCGCCCTGGATCATAAAACCGTTAATGACGCGATGGAAAATGGTATTGTCGTAAAAACCTTCGCGGCAGTACTCCAGGAAGTTTGCAACGGTTGCCGGGGCTTTATCATCAAATGTTTTGATTACGATATCGCCGAAGTTAGTCTGGAAAGTGACCATAATTTCATCCTGTCAGAGTTGTCGTTCAGTAGGGCTGCCTTCCCGGTCGTCGGAGCAGGCATTTACAGTCGTTCCTTATATCATAAAATTCATCTTTGCGGCAGTGGCTGGTAATCCGCTGGCCTCTGAGCTTGCTTTACGTCGCAGACCTGTGAAAAATACGGCACAATACGCGGAGTTATCGCACACGCAGAAACGGAAGAGTTAAATGCTAAAAATTTACAACACCAAGAGCAGACAAAAAGAGGAATT
>Ga0157364_1005421_pt1 | contig 12982 bp, 3 predicted proteins | sample AttsexASBM2_FD_111476 | JGI IMG/M metagenome (GOLD analysis project Ga0157364, IMG submission 111476) | Fungus gardens microbial communities from leaf cutter ant in Ribeirão Preto, State of São Paulo, Brazil - Atta sexdens ASBM2 | ecosystem: Host-associated > Fungi > Mycelium > Unclassified ... | reverse complement strand
TGTATCAGTGTGCTGTTCGTCTTGATAAACAACGAACAAAGTTCACGAAAGGTATTAGCAATGAATCGTGACATGAAGATAACTCGTAACCGCTTGGTACTCTGAATATTTTATATTTTGAAACTTATTAAGATCCTTTCATGTTTAAAGGAAATTTTCATATTCTGTAACTAACGCAATTTATTCACCTTTATCATAATAACTTTCTACTTCATTGATATAGGTATTATTGTGTAGCATATTGTCCAAGAAGAACAAAAAGTTATTATGAGAGCAAAATAGCAGTAAATAATTCCAAAATAAATGTTAAACAATTGCTTTTTGATCATTTACAATTCAATTAAATGTAAATAACATTATCGTTCTGTCATCCTATTCACTTAGGTGATCGTAACTTCATACATCATACATATCATATATGAATAATTGAAATGCTTATTTCCGAAACATGAAACATCGCTTCCGATGTCAATAACTAAATGACAGGGGTCAATAATTAAATGATGACTTATTTAAAACAAAAAATAGATTTAAAATTTAAACCATCATTTTAATTAAATTAAAATGAAAAAAACATATTTTAACCTTTCGTGGTCATCGTGAGTCAAAATAATATCAACATCATCTTTCACTATATTTCAGAATTTCACTATATTTCAGATTGTTGCTTCAGAAAGATGCTTACCTGCCATCTATTGGAGGTTTGAAGCTTTAATTTCGATAGAGATGCCTAGCTTTTTAATCGGACTGTTAGTGTGCGTCTAGCAGCCGTTCAAACAAAAAGCGTTTTTTTCTTTGTCAAAATATCCACAAGTGTTGTTTTGTGTGGACTAACGCGTTTTCATTTAAAAAATTTATGATTTATATTTTGTATTGAATTGCAAAAATAAGCAAGATATGGATTATATCCTTTAAGTAAAGATAAAAAACCGAAGAGGGAAGAACGTCCGTTATGCCTGCGATCCATGTATGATAAACATAGACTCCATTTGTGTACCGAAGATAATGTTTTCTATATATTTTTTGTATTTTACATTTTTCACTTTGTTTTCAATAATAATAATAGTAATAATAATTTTTACATTAATAACATAACTTAAACCATGCAATAATAAATAACCTTTTATTTGAATTTAATCTTTTAATCTTTTTATACTTAAAAAAACGATCATCTTCTATCTTCAAGATAAATACCTTTCTTGAAACGTATATAAATATACTATTTTTTTTAAGTACATTATCTCAAAAGTGGGCTAAAACTGCATTTGAAAATATTATAAATTTAAAAAGTTATTTTTTAAGTTTTTTTTAAGTAAAAATTTTTCCTAAGTTAACACGTTTATGATTTTTTTTTAGTATTAAAATTAAATTTTTTACTACAAGGCCAATGTTCCATTTTCTTAAAAAATGAAATTATACAGGTGTCTGATAAATTTTGACAAAGTGCTCGTGTGTAGATAGAGCAAACTAAACTGAGTCGAAGAGCTCTTTACCATTTTGCAATTTTCGCAATAGTTAACAAGATACTAATTATTAAAAATGCTGAATTTTGCTGAATTTTGATCTTAAATAACTTTTTACTCAAATTTTATCAACTTTATAGAAAAATAGCAAGAGATAAAAATTATTTATTTTCTTCTCATAAAGTTCTGAGAATTTTTTCAGAATTTTGTAACACCGTATTTTCTCATGTTGGTAAAATAAGAAAATGCAGTATTAAAAAGTTGATATAAAATTCTGAAAAAATTTTTAGAGTTTTATGAGAAGAAAATAATTTTTGTCTCTTGCAACTTATTTTTTTGTAAAATTGATAGTATTTGAATAAAAAATTATTGAAGACCAATTTTAGGCAATTTTTAGTAATTAATATTTCGAATTTAACTATTGCGAAAATTGCAAAATAGTAGAGGATTCTTCGTTTAGTTCGCTCTATCTACGTACAAGTGCTTTGTTAAAACTTACCAAATACCCTATATACTGTTTTTTCTTAAGTCATTAGAACTATATACTATTGATTTGATAATATTTCAAAAATGGTTCGAGTTATTTTAACCCAGAATAACTCGTGTGGTTTTTTTTAAAGTGTGACTATAAAGGATTAAATAAAAATTTCAAATACAAGATAGTTTTTTATTTTCTTTATTTAAATGTTACATTAAGTATTTTCACGTATTTAGCTGAAGTGAAGTGTACAGTAATCGACTACTTAAGCTGAAATTTAATATAATCACTATAATCACTATTGAAATTATTTGAAATTTAAATTTGATGCAAAGCAAATGTTAAGTAAGATTCAACAAATACCTATGTCAAATACAAAAAACTTTGAATAAGATCATGCTTCATTTTTTCCAACAGTAGAAACTTTTATTAAGAAAATGATAGTTATTGATCATAAGTTTTATAGTTATTGAAAAAATGACAGTTTGACTATTAGTATGAAAACCATCGAAATGAAGAAAAAAAATTCAGAAAATAAAAAGGAGATAAATTTAATAAAATTTCAAGTATAAGGCAGAAATCCATTGTTATTTTGATATTCAGTGATTTATTTTTTCTAAATTTAAGCGTTGATTTAGGCACTATATATTCGTATTGCTTTAATTTATGAACGGCATCTACGGTGTCGTTAAGTGTCTCTTGTATTTTATACAATTTATTTTAAGCATTTTGATGAAAAATTGAACTTACAATATTATAATATCTCAAAATAATAATTTTATTTATGAGAAATAATTATCCAGTAAATAATACGTAATAATACATAAATAATACGAATTATAATGGTCAATAACTGTAAAAAACTTGAATGAACTTTCTCAATTACATTTATTGATTATTTAGTTATTGATCCATCTTTTTATCTTCATAATTATTGAATTAAAAAAATAAAAATGTAGAAAATATTCATAACCTTGTATTACTGATATATAATAAAAAAAAAGTTGTATCATTAGATATTTTATTAAAATATAATTTACCTATTTGAATACGTATGCTTAACTGAACTGTCAAGTATTTCTTAATTAATTAGGGATAGTGTAGGCAAGCTATATTAGTTAAGGTTTGAGAAGAAAAATGACATAGTTAAAATTAAGATCAGAAATAAAATCACCTTTTTTATTCTCTTTTTAATTCTATTAATAGAATCTTTTGAAATAAAATAAAATTAAATTAAAAAACTTGAACATTTAAATAGCTTTTTAGTCAAAACATAAAAAAAGAGAAACTATCGCTTTGTCCGATTCTTCTGAGCAAAGTGGATCATTCTAGCAATAAGAATGAAATTTAAAAAAATCAAAATCAGTCGGCAGTCATCACAAAAGTAGTTACCAAATCTTTTCTACAATACAGTCTTCATGAGCTATTTGGTGCACTGACTGCACTGGATCTAGTCTTCAAACGGATCGGTATATTCTTCAGAAACACAAATCATATTGTGAGAAAAAAACAAAAGTGAAATGTAAACAATATCATATATTTTTCGTTTACTCGAAAAATCGTCTATCCCTACATCTTCTCGGTATTTTTAATGCAATCACATACTGAGTAAAGAGGATGGATCATTCACTTAGCCCTTCTCCATTTTGCCCAAAGAATCTACTTGACACGAATTTGGAAAAGTTAGAATAAGTTTAAGCAACAAGAGAAAAATTTTAACCTAATTTAAATATACATTTAAAATCAAAGAATTCTTATAAAAAATCATTCACATTGATTAACAAATAATTACTGCTAATAATTAAACTACGTACACTTTAGGCCAAAAATTTGGATACACTTAACAAAAACGTAATAAATCGTTATAGAAAAATATTTTATTAGAAGAAGTTGTTACATTAAATTCAAAATAATCTGAAATTATCAATTAAATTAACAAAAGAGAAAATACTTACACTTCAACATAAATCTTAAATTTTTTTTCATCGAAAAAACCACCCTTAGCTTTCAGGACCGCATTTACAAGTCGTAGCATTCTGGCGACAAGCTTATTTAGTGTTTCTTATGGTAGAAATGTCCAGGAATCTTGTAGCACTCGCCAAAGACGTTCAGGAGCTGACGACACAACAGATGGACTTTTCTATCGAACTCTTCCCACAGTAACTCAATTTAAGATCATACTTAATTTAAGATTAAGGTGACTGCGATCATGTTCGAAAGAGTACCATTTGCTTATTTTTCTTCAACAAACCTTCGACAAAGACGAGCTTTGGATCATTATCCTGTTGCAGAATGAATCTCCGATCGATTTTCCTAAGATCGAAGGGTATTGCATCTGCAGAATCCTCCTTTTTCATGATGTCTTCGATTTTTACGAAATCTCCAGTAGTGCCATGTCCCGAGAAACATCACCACACCATAATTGAACGACTCCCATGTTTCATTGTTGACACTATGCATTGTGGCGCCATTTTTTCTGTGCTGCTTTTTCTTACATAAATTCGCTTATAATTGCCAAAAACTTCAAACTTTCAGCCATAGAAAAATTTTCCACTGCTCCAACGTCCAATTTCGATGCTGCTAGGTTTACTATAAATCTGTTTCTTCTTACTTATTGGATGTAGCAAAGGTTTTGACTGATCACACAAGCTTTGAGGCCTGCATTTCTCAAATGTCGTTTTACTGTAGTGAGAGAGACCTGATTATCACGGCTTTTGTTCACTTTTGCATGGATTTTCAATGCTGTTAGTCCTCTATTCCGCTTGCTTGTAATCATCATATTCTGATCCTCTTGAGAAGTGGTTACTTTTTTGAGCGTCCTGAATGAGTACAGTCAACCAGTAGCGCTATGGTAATTTGGACACTCTAGCTATACTTTCACTTTTTTTGCGATAATCTTATATGACTGATCTTTGTGTAAAGTTACGATAGCACTTCTCTTATCAATTGAAATTTCTTTAATTTCTTTAAATTTATTTTACCATGTTTTCTAAAATTAATTATTAATTCACAAAATCAGTATCAAAGCACTTCTTAAAGCTTTACTGTTGTTTTCACTATTAAGGTTCATCCTTTAGCATACAAAAAAGTCCGTAAAGCATTTGAAAGTGTTTATATTATCGCAAGTAAACCATAAACAAATAACTACTTACAGAAATTTGAGTACAAGTGAGAAACTCTTTTCAAGTGTTTATAAATATGCACACTACACAAATTTAATTATTTTACCTCTCTGATACATTTAAATCTATGCATTTTCTAAATACCTAATAGGATAATGAGCGCGGTAAGTATAAAAGAAAATACTATAGAAGTGAAAAACACAGTTTAAACATTTTAATGGTACTCAGAGTAGTGTATCTAAACTTTTGGCCTGGAGTGTAGCATAGCAAAAATCGCAAAGAAAACATATAATTTCTTTTCCTCTATCAAATACAAACAAGCGCAATTATATATTGTTTCGCACTTTCATAGCGTCGCCAGTCGGTCATTCCTTCAAGAGTTAGAGATTCATAACACTATCTCAGATAAATAAGCGAAAATAAAAAAATATTCGCTTTGCCCAGAGCGTCTGCTTTGCCTGGATTTCCCCTATGTACTATAGTTTTTTTTTGCGAATTTAATTTACGGAAAAATAAAAAACGGATTGTAAATTGAATATTTTAAGATCAGTTATTATTATTGTGAAATTTAATTATTAATTTGACTTTAATATGTAGACAAATTTATAGCAAATGGTCAATCTGTATACTTTACCCTAAATGATACATATATCAATAATATAAAGAATAACGAAATATAATTATTCACAATATACAGAAACGAAAGCAGATTATTTGAGATCAGAAATAAGTTTAGAGATCAGAAATAACTAGTTAAGAACATCGAAGCACAAAACGGAACACTCGATAATTCGCGAGTCATAGATATCATAGACATAGGCAGGAAAGAATACCGCGCTATACATTTTCACTGCCAATAATTATACCATCTTGATCAAAAAGTTCTGGAATTATCACCAGGTGATGCTCTGAGTCAGTTGATTTGAGTTCTGTTTTTTGGTTAGGTTGTCACATCTATCATTGACATTCCCACCAAATTTTATCACCATAGCTTGATATTTGTAAACATTTACGCCGTTTTGAGTACATCCTCTGCACGTATTTTCGATTTTTTACAGTTTTAAAAATGGAGTTGAATTTGCAACAACGAGTAAATTTTTGATCAAGAATGAAACGAATACCATCCAACAGCCATCGAATTCACCTGATATAGTTCCCTGCGATTTTTTTCTGTTCGAGTGGTTCAAAAAACCATTACGGGGAACGTGTTTTAACAGCCGAAAGGAGATAATGGAAAAATCGAAGACGGCTCTGATGGCTATACCGACAATAGAGTTCCAGAAATGTTTCGAGAGCTGGATCAAGCGCTGACATAAGTGCGTTGCAGTCGATGGGGAGTATTTTGAAGGGGACAATATCACTTTTGATGAATAAAACTTTTGATGAATAAAACTGTATTTTGAATTTTCTGAATGAATTCCGGGAACTTTTTGATCAAGGTACAACACTGATTTTTGTCTTTGATCTTCATATAATAAAAAAAGCTATATTTAATCAAAATAAATCAGCAGTAAGAACTTATTTATTTAAAATTATTTATTTAGAATTAAACTTATTTGTTTAATTCTAAATATTCCTTCTAATTCTAAATATTTCCTTTTTTCTTTTTTAAAAAAGAACCAGATTATATCATAAGAAAAAGAAATTATTTAAAATAACATGAGTATTAAATAACAATTTTATTTTATTTTATTTTAAAAATATATATTTTAAATAATGTTACTTTAAATACAACCGATTTTTGCACATATCTATTTCTGGATTCTTTCCTTTCCCATCCTTCTCTCCATTTCTCTCATTCTATCACTCTTTTTTTCTCTTTATCTCTTTCTCTCTCACTTAAACGGAAATGCTTTAAATTACAAAGTTACAGAAGCCAAAGTTTTAATTCGACATACGCTGCCAAAAGTTTAAGTTTACATATAAAATTTATAGATGTTCCCGCAAGATTCTACTTGAAACTTTGATTTATTGTCACATTAAAAATTTTTTCAGTTTAGAAGTCAACATTTTATTTGGTACAGTAATGATTAAGCATTGTTGAATTTTAAGGAAATAAAATCATGATTATAAAGCGTTTTTTCCAAAACTGTGCTATGATCTATTTTAAAAAACAGATGGAAAAACCTTTCATTCAAGACAAATAAAATAAATTTGTGTTGACAGATTATCTAGAATAATAAGAACAACTAATTACTAATAGCTATTTTGATAAAGTAAAGATAAGTATTTAATATTCTTTAAAACTTTTCTTGTAAAAAATGTGTTTTGAGATAATCAAACATTACATATTATTTTTATTTCGTTAGACAATGAGGAAAATAATAAAAATGTGTTACAATCTATAAAGTTAGTTTTTTTTTATGCAGAGGATATGTTTTAATTAATTAATGCAGTCTTAAACTTTTAGCCAATAGTGTAACTGAAACCACGATGTAATAAGAAGATGATAACGACTTGGAACAGCCTGTATTGTAAGAGTTTATATAAAGAGTGATCCGCCATTAAAAAATTCAGTTCCTTATCATCTGCAACTCAAACAATACTGTAGTGATATTGCAAATAACAAAAGCAGGTATAATTGACAGCATAAGGAAAGTGAAAAAATAAATACATAAATTCAAAGTTGTTAGAACCCGGTAAAAACATTTATATTAGGTGTAGTAAAAAGAAATTATTTTTCCATTATTTTTCCATTCAATTTCATGCAAAAATAAAAAAGAAATCCATTATTTTTACTACACCTAATATAAATATATATAATAATTATAATGATTATATTCAAAATATATACATATATGTGCATATATCATTTTTTCTTTTATAAACTTATTGTTTGATATAGAAAAATAATAATAATATCAAAAACAAATAAATAATTTAAAAATAATTTTTGTATTGTTTCTTTTTGACAATTCAAATTTGAAGAAATGAGAAATTTATTGCTTATATGAAATTATATTTATCAATTATTACGTAGGCAGTTTGACAAATCAATAATTTTAAAGAAGATTTTTGAATAGTATTGCATCATATATTTTATAAACTGTAATATTGTATCGTATTTTAAATAACGCTCATTTCGTTATTTGTAACGAAATATATTCATTAACATTATTTTATTTTAAAAAACTCTTATAAATAATATTCATAATCAAAATTCGCTTCTGAAAGAAAATGTAATAAATCCATCGATGAAAGGATTTTTTACATTTTCACTTTTGCACGTCACTATGTACGGATATATCGTTCAAAATTATATTTGTTTATATATGAAAGAATTTACCTGGTAACTAATCTGGTAAACAAATTAAAAGTTAAGTGATAAAGTTAAAAAGTTAGTAATTTTTATCTCAACTTAATTAATTTCAAATAAATTTACTGTTAACTTCAACTAATTAAGACATAAAACTAATTAAGTTGTAAAATTAATTTTAACTTATTACTAACTTTTTCGAAATCTTTTTATTTTTGAATGTAAATTTTGTATTTCTAAAATTTTAAACAATTAGAAAAAATCCAGTAATGAACGTTATAATCCGATACAAAGTTACTTGCGTTTTCCTTAAATTTCAAAAAAAAAAAAGATAATTTAAAAGCATTGTTTCACAAATTCAAATTTTATTTAAATAGTGTACAATAGATATACTTTTATATAATAATTATGAATTTCTATAATAATGACTAATAATCATTATTCCCAGTAAGTACGCATGTATAAAAGATAATCTGAAAGAGAGAGAGAAACGTCTTAAAAGAGATATCTTTAAGACTTATCTAAAAAATGTCTTTTAGATGATTTTTTAGGCAAGTTTTAAAAATGTTTTTTTGTAGAATGTCTTTTAGATATCCTTTTTAAAATATCTTTAAAACTTGTTTAATAAACATCTTGAAAACTTTTAGTCATATCCTATAAAGTCATCTTTTTAAAGATGATCTTTTAGACAGATATCCTTTTAAGATATCTTTGAGAACAAAAATAAGCTATTGCAGTTTTGTTACAGTTCGTAAACCAGCGATGTCACGTACCGAGTGATGTGTTCGCGGATAAAAATAACATAATTTTCGGTATTGTCAGTGTCAATGGTGTCACTGATGTCAATGGTACATGGTGTATGTCGTTTATTACTAGAACTATTCCTGATGCATAACTTGCAAAAACAGGTTTTCAGCAGAGCCTGCTACTAATTTTCGATTGCAGAAAGGCAACAAATTGTACATAAAGTTTGTATTATCTAACATTATCAGCAAATTGCTGTTAGAAATATGACAAAGCCTGTTAGACATACTATGCATGCCAGCAGATTGGCGGCAGAAACCGAACAAAGTCCTGCATAACCTGACGTTAGTTTAAGAGCAAAATTTGATTCAAGCAAACTTTGCTTGGTTTCTGCCATCAATCTGCTGTCAGCAGGCTTTGTCAACAAATCCATAGTCAAATGAGGATAGATAGCTATGATTTTGTAGTCAGTTCTGCAGAACAGATTTTGACTTCAGAGGCGCACGACTTCGAAAGTCACTTCGTATGAAAGTTGTGCGCCCCTAAGCGGGAAGGAGAAGTGGGATGAAAGTTGTTTGCGTGGAAAAAGTTGTATTCCTTGAATTCGTCCATCTCATTTCCCCCTCTCCATTCCCTTCTCCCCCCCCCTCTCACTTCCTCTCTCTCCTTCCCTCCCTCTCACTCCTCCCTCCCTCTCTCTCTCTGTCTCAACAAATAACAAGCGATTAAACCTGTTAGAGATCATTCAGAGTCTTGATCTTGACAACTATATCAAAGTTATGATAATTGGAGATGCTTCCTGAATTTGTACTCTTTAGGATCGATCAATATCGAAGTAAATATTTGTAAGATCTCGAAATGCAGAATTTTATTTTATCACGAACCGCGTTAATGCTCTCAATCACCCGACATTCCACTTTCCTTATTAGTATGTATTATTCAAACATATAAAATATAACTAATGTAACACTAACTTTTCTGACAGACTTCAAAAAAGCTAAACACATTTTTTTTTTATAGTTTATCATTTTACTAGCCTATCGCACGCGCTGACCTCAAGCAATCTTAATTTATCTTAATTTTTACAAATTGATCTATACAATAGTTTATTAAATTGACATGAATCCCTAATAAAATGGCATTCCAATTGTTGTGATTGGTCTTTTTGTGACGGAAGAAAATCTTTTAATTTTAAAACGTTTCAATCAATAACACTTTATACTTACATTATTCGACATACATATTTATTCAATTTTTAAATAACGATAAAAAACGTTATTAATCATTTTTCCCTACAAATTTTCATCTGAATCAACGTACCTAAAACTTACGCACGCCATATTGGATCAGGCATTTTTTAATTTCAAATTTTAAATTCGGAATCGAAATCCGTGTTAATGAAATATCATTTCTTGTATGTGTCTCTCTCTAAATCTCTATCCTCTCCGTTTAGGATTGTTTGATGTAAGAAGAAGCTATCAACCGTGAAACATTAAAAACATGGGATGGTATTCATAGTTTATATATTAGACTGTCTTAAATATAATAATCTTAAGATGCTAATACAGTTCTCGGATTGATTTATGACATTTTAAGACTTACATAAATGTTAAGGGCTGCCGCAGACAAAATTTCTGTAACATTAAGACGTGAACTTAAGCAGCTGAGCAGTAATTTACTTTAGATGTACATACTTTAACGGAAATAGAAATAGCAGTACTTATCCATAAGGTGAGTTTCAATCGGTTGAAATTTATTATTGCGAAGTTATATGGATAAATTTACTGTTATTTCCATTTCCGTTAGATTAGGAAATCTAAAGCAGTATTCTAATTGGCTTACCGGCTTCAATTTACATCATACGCATACTATTACGGAATTTTGTGTACGGCAGCCTTAAATGCAAGGAATCGATTTATGAATATCGGCTTGTTTCGCGTTGTGAAATTGGTACTGAATCTTACTTTATTCATCTCTAAATCGATTAATATTGTAAAATTATGCCACTTAACTATGCAACACATATCTTTGATTTATGCGCTACTATTTCCAAACAATTTCAATTTTTGCACTGCAATCCTTAATGGACTTCTCTCTTGAAGTCATATTTATTCATAAATCGCTTAAAATTGCAAAATTACGCTAGTTATACAAAATATATCTTCGATTTATGCATTACCATTTGCAAGCAATTTTGATTTTTACGCTGCAATCCTTAAGAGATTTTCTACGGGGGATCTAGGGGTTATCTAGACTCCCTTCCCCCACTTAACCAAATCTTCATGAATAAATTATATAATAATGCTCTATTGATGCGCTCTCGAAATCTGCAAAAAAATATTTCGGCTAATTTCGTTTAGCTAAAAAAAAAGATTTCTTTGTTGGAGGTCTGGGTGAGCTGCAAATCAGCCTTCTCATGTATTAATAACAGCCAATTTGAAAAATCAAATAGGATTTATGCGCTATTTATGCGTTTTCATATTCACATAGTCTCAATTTTTACGCTACATTCCTTAAATCACTTCCCTCAACTTGGAACAAATATATTTATCGCTAATTCATTTAAAATTGTAAAATTAAGTTATCTAACTATGCACAATATATCTTCGATTTATGCGCTATTTTTACTATTTTTAAGCAATTTTAATTTTTGTACTGCACTCTCAAAGGACTTCCTTTTTAGTGCAAACAGACATATTCATCCCTAAGACATTTAAATGCTTAGCTTACGCTAACTATACAAAATATATCTTCGATTTATGCGTTATTATTTCCAAGCAATTCCAATTTTTGCAACTATTAAGAGATTTCCTTCTTGGAGCAAACAAACACATACCTCCCTAAATCGTTTAAAATTGCAAAATTACTATGCAAAATATATTTTTGATTTCCAAGCAATTCCGATTTCGCTGCAATCCTTAAAAAATTTTCTTTTTGATACAAATTCTTACAGCACAAAAAATACAGCAACAATGCTGCAACATTGCATGTTGCAGCAATATTGCAACGATATTATTGTAAATTCTATGCTGTATGGAAGAGATGAATATGTATGTATATACATATTCATCTCTAAATCGTTTAAAATTGTAAAATTATGATATCTAATTACTCAAAATATATCTTCGATTTTTGCGCTACTATTTCCAAGCAATTTCAATTTTTGCACTGCATTACCTTAAGAAACTTTTCTCTTGAAGCAGACAGTCATATTTATCCCTAAGTTATTTAAAATTTCAAAATCGCGCTATCTAACTATGCAAAATATATTTTCGATTTATACACTATTTCCAAGTAATTCCGATTTTTGCACTGCAACCCTTAAAAGATTTTCCACTTGGTATAAACAAACATATTTATCCCTAAATCGATTAATATTACAAAATTACGCTATCTAACTATACAAAATGTCTCCTATTTATGCGCTACTATTTCCATTTTCGATTTTTGTGCTGCAATCCTTAAGAGACTTCCCACGTCTGCTTAGTCGATCTCCCCCTCCACTTAATCAAACCATCACAAATAAATTATACAGTAATGCGCTATTTATGCGCTCTCAACATCCGCAAAAAAAATTTATGCGCTCATTCGTTTAATTAAAAAAAAATTTTTTGTGAGAGACTGAGAGTTGCCAATTAGACCTTTCCATCGTGTAATAACAATCGATTTGGAAAATCAAATACATAGGATTTATGCGCTATTTATATACATTTTCATATTCACAAAATTTTATTTTTTCGCTGCATTTCTTAAGGCATTTCGCTCTTGAAGCAAACAGTATATTCATCCCCAAATTGTTAAAAATTGCAAATTTATGCTATCTTACTATGCAACATATGCCTTCGATTTATGCGCTATAATTTCCAAGCAATTTCGATTTTTATGCTATAATCTTTAATAATCTACCTATGTTTAGGCG
>Ga0157364_1005420_pt1 | contig 12983 bp, 1 predicted proteins | sample AttsexASBM2_FD_111476 | JGI IMG/M metagenome (GOLD analysis project Ga0157364, IMG submission 111476) | Fungus gardens microbial communities from leaf cutter ant in Ribeirão Preto, State of São Paulo, Brazil - Atta sexdens ASBM2 | ecosystem: Host-associated > Fungi > Mycelium > Unclassified ... | reverse complement strand
CAGAAACTCAAAAAATATAGTAACCTTTCGAAAGAGATTTCAAGCTTTAAAATCTTTTTTTTAATTTAAATTTCGTTCATTTTTGATAAAGATATATAATTTTGAATTAAAACATACGAAGAAACTTTTTTCCTGACTCAATATTATTAATATGTTATTAAACAAACATTTTTCAACAAATAAAATTCAAGATAACAATCTAATCAAGATACTAATCTAAAGTGTTTTATCTAGGAAATTGTTTTTTTTTTTTTTCAAAATTAAAAAATATGGAAAGTAATAGAAATTAACTGTCATATTACTTCTCATCGCATCGAATATACTGTATACAAAAAGTTATTGCATATCATACAAATTTAACGGAAAAAACATGATAAGAATAGAATATTTATAAACTTATAAAAAGTAATAAATTTTAAATTAAAAGTTGAAAAGAAAGACCGAAAAAATACTGATACTACAGAATATTTAAACTTATAAAAGTAATAAATTTTAAATTAAAAGTTGAAAAGAAAGACCGAAAAAATACTGATGATTATATTACGCGAGGGACATACAATTCGAGAGATTTGCTATATAAAGCTTTAACGTAAAAGAAATAAAGAATTGATTAATTTTTACAAATCTATATCGAAATTTACAATAGCATGTGAATATGTATATGATATATTATGACATTGTTAGCTCTTTTTAAGTAAATTTTAAGAATATAAAAATGTCTCGCTTTACTTAGGGTATATTCAACTAAAAAACATTTTTTAAAGTTTCAAAATATTCGGCATTTATATTATCCTAAATAATATACGTAACGTTGATCATTAGTTTTACTATTGCAAAGTCTAACTGCAAGCAATAAATGACTCGCAGTGATAATATAGAGGAAGAGAACACGTAATATCTGCACGACGACGCGACTTAAGTTTAACAGAGCCATCGAGGTAGATGAGTAAGTGCAGTATTTATACTGCGTTTCGGTTAACCGTAGCATATGTGATTTGTACGTGTTGATAAGAGTAACTACAGAGAAATTGTATATGGAGTAAGAGCGATTAAATAGTCTGATGAGGATTGTCGACGTAAAAGGGAGTATTTCAGCGGGTTAAACGAGCCTTTCTGAATGCTTCTGTTCTAGCTGGGAACGTTATTTATTCCTGACTTTCACTAACAATCCTATTTAGTGGTTTCAATTTCCCATCCTTTTCTTTTCCTTGTAGTTGGGCATAGCTATTACGTCTACGTGTCTCCAATACTGTGAAAATGAACAAGGAATAGAGATAGAATGTTAATGTCGAGCAAACGTATATCTTGATGATGTAGTTCGGCATCGAATGCAGTTTCTGCATCCATAAACAAGTGTCCAATTACGGTAGATCTGAAACTCCTCGAAGAGAAGCTTGTTTATTAACCGAATATTTAAAAACTTATTATAATATATTAATGTTTGCGACTTATTTCGAATAAAATATTTCGAATAAAATATAAATCGTAGAAAAATATTGTAATGATTACAAAATGAATTATAAGACGTGGCATTATTACACATCTATATATCCGGTAAAGTTATCAATCTAATGTATAAAATGTATGCGCTATTTTATGACTATATAAAAATCCTACTGAATAAATATTTATTTCTGGAAATAAATTAATTATAAGAAATTGAAAATATAAAGGAAAAATATTGATATAACATTTTTTATTTCCAATATTTTATTTCACGGTGTGTATAAGTCGCACATACTTGATTGCACAACGCACAAGTTTCTTGATTAATGAACTTATAGATTATAAATTAGCAATTTGAATGCAACATTTTAATTAAGTTATGTTCAATGATGTTATATATATTCGGTTAAGTTATGCTTCAATGTGAGCAACATGCTATATATCCTAGCAGATTTACTTAACAATTTAAGCGTATACTGATTTAATGTCGTAATTACCGTTTTGGAAAGCAGAATTCTGCATGAAACTTGAGCGCTTGTATCAGTGATGCCTACCCTTCAATGTAACTTGTTAACGACAAAAGCCAAAGTTCAATTACGATCGATTTGAAGTTTAATTTACAATGACCAGAAGGTTAAATAAAGTATTTGATGATGCAGTGGAAACTAGTACACTAGTAATCTATACCTATGAATGCTCTTTGAATGGAGTTTTATTTTTATATATAATATCAAATTAATTTAATTAAGAAGATATTTGATGAAATTTTTGAAAAACTTTTAACGACAGACAACTCAATTCATCCATTTGAATTTACTTCATTATACAGATTATTAAAAGAATTGTTAAGAATATAAAATCATATATTTGTCTAAATTCATGTATGTAGAAATAGAAAAAAAGAAATCTTGCATATGAATTCCTTTTCAAGCGGAAAATTGATTTTGAATATAGGTCGCAGTAATGTTTGACCTCTTCTGGAAACTGACACGAGAAGTCAATAGCTTTTCATAAAAGGCGGATTACGCTTTCGTGCGAATTGCTTTATGAAGGCCTTAAGGCACTCAAGAGCCGTCTTGCAAGAGAGCTTTTAACAACGAAAAACGGAGGATGTATTTAGTAACTCGTTCGCGAATATACCGGAGATGACGGCTATGCATATATGTGTATAGAATTTATATAAGCATGTTTTTGAAAGACTATATTGCATTTTTTATTTTAGCTTGAGATTGTTTAAAAAAAATATAATAAGTTGAGTGCTTTTTAAATGCACTATACACATAATAATAATATCTTTATTAAAAAAATATGAATATAAACATGCAAATGCAAAATAAAAAATTTATATAACATTATTATTTCATCTTACGTTAAAAATAGTTTATAGCTGAACATAAATATTTAATTTTTATGATTTTGAATGGAAACTATAAATTTCTTACTTTCTATTATTATACGTAGATACATCACTACATTAAATATCTAAGAGGGATGATAAATACAATACATTCACGCTATCAATCGAACATGAATAAATGATTTCAAACATACAATAATTTATTTTTATTTATTTTATAATTTTTATTATAAATAACATTATAATTATTCATGTTCATGATAACGTTAAATTATTGATTATAATATTTTTATTAAATGTGTTCGTTATTATATATTATATATTACGATTCATTATTATGAGAACGTACAGAATATTTAAAATATTAATATAATATTAATAGGAAAATTATTATTAATAGTTTAATAATAATGAAATAAATTTACAAAATATATGAAAAATTAATTTATGATGTGCTAAATTCTGGTGATTTAATTTTAAAGAATTATGAAATTAAAAAATATTAATTACATTAATTATTGCTTTAATAATTTTTAAACTAATAATTGACTAGTTATTGTCAACTAGTTAGTATTTCAACTATCTCCATATGACTTGATAATCGAATTGATAAAACTGCAAATGAAGAAAATCCAGGCTGAGATTCTATTTTCGACAATAAGTCCTAGTGTTTTAAGATGCTTATTAGCAATATTAGTATTATTATTAAATTGACAATCAATGTAATTTGCGATATTATTTCTAGCTTCAGTTTATTAGTACGTTTTAAATCTGACAAATTGAATTAGTGAGTTTTACAAAACTGAAAAATGTATTAAAGTATATACCTTATCAAGCATCAAAATCTACCTATCTTCCTATTAAAATAGGATTTATTTTTATTGATCTAATTTTCACTTATAATCTAAAAAATATACTTATATTTTATGAACAAATCGTTAGTTTTTAAATATCATCGTTTAAAAATAATTGTCCATTTATATCGACCGATTACATATCAAATAAAAAATAATGTAGCTATTTGAACATCGAAAAATAATACAGAAAGAAAATTGAAAATACTTACGACGTTTCAAAATAAACTAAACGTTATTACTATGCAAGTACAAATAAAATACAAACGAGATTTATTTCACTATTGGAACAATTTATGTTAGATAGGATGGTGCATCATTATCATGCAAACCGCAAGGATAGTTGCTTGTGTGAAATGCTATACGCACGACATTCTCCATTGTGGGTTTTCACGAATTCCATGAATGCATGCGTGGTTATCATTCGATGGATAACCGAGACCGCTATCGAGTTTAACCCTTAAGTACAGAACTGATCATATGCCCTACTCATACACGCACATGCACAGACGCCTGTCTCACACAGATTATCTTCTTTATATGATACTATATATCCAGTATATGACATCAATATCTGGAAATTCGATCTATCAATAATCGTGTATGTGTGTGCATTTTCCTGTGTGTGTATATATACTGTGTGTTGCTGTGTGTATGATTTAAAAATAAACATCCAGATATTTTAAATATAAACATGAAGTTTTTGTTGCTTCTAATCTATTGGTAATTAGAATTGATATTGAATGTTTTTATTTTAAGCTATTGACATTTGTCATTAATTTATTTTTATTCCAAATCTACGAAAAGAAATAAATCGGTAAAGATAGCGGTCATCAGCTATTTTTTTAACAGTGTAATTATCAATGCTTTTAAAAAATAATTATATTTTATTCGAATAGTGTTTGTTACGATTTGTTTCATATTACAAGGAAAGTAAATACAATGGATTTTAAATATAAAAGCGTTTTATATTTAGCAATGAAAATTTATATGTATTTATTAATACTAATATCTTATATCAAAATTATGAATTTATATTAGAATTATTTCCAAAACATTTTATTATTTTCTGATCTTACAAGATTTCAATATTTCAACAAACTATGACCTTATTGATTATATTGACATTTCCCTCTTTTCTAGATTTTCTTATATTAATGTAAAAAGCCCTGTAAAATTTACATGTAGATATAAAATGTGCAGATGCAAAATTAGTATATGCATGCGTAAGAAAAATGGAGAGTCACAGCGCACGCGACATTTAAAAATGGCGTTAGGTCACCAGAAGGACGTAACCTTGGTCTATAAAGTGATGTCAAAGAAATTTCAAGATATTAATCCTTTAATACCGGAACTTCATTTTACAAAATGTCCTTCAACTTTCCTTCAACTTGAAATTTGTTAATATCCAAATAACAATTTTTATTATTTTATACTTATATTTATATTTACACTTGTATTTATAATATTTTATTTTTATGTCTATATTTTAATTTTAGTCGATTCTGCAATTATATTTTGTAAATGAAAGAGTAAATTAAAATTTACTAACTATTTAAAGAACTAAAGTCTCTATTATTTAATTATACGCGGCATTACGAAAAATTGAAAACGTATAGAAAATTTTTTCGAATAAAATCCATTATTCTTTTCTAGTACATTTTGCAGGTATTAAATATTAGATATTTAGTAGTTTGTGTTTATAGAGTAAGTTCATAGAGTAAGCTTTTTATCCGATTTCCTAGTCATCAGATAATGTGCATAATTCGTACTCAACAACCATGCCACGAGTATAATTATTATTGTTGACGTCCGCATTTATATTATTGCAGAGGACCATTCAGCGTCGTTCGGAAATGCATTCACCGTCACACCGGGCAAATTTTTGCCGTAAAAATCGTCGATGTGGCGAAATTCACCTCTAGTCCTGGGCTCAGTACTGCGGGTGAGTGTGTGTGTGTGTGTATATATATATATATATATATATATATACATACACATATTGTATAAGAATGACGTAGGTATACACACACAAAAAAGATAAAGAAATATCCGGAGGTATTTTTTTCTGATTTCGTGTTCCTCACGTTTGAGCAGCTTAATAAAAAACGCAGATTTTTCATGCATTATACATAATATACATTTAAATATCGAACATTCAATTGAAGTTGATAAATATATTTAAAATATCTCTCCAAAACTTTAAAATATCAGATAAAATATTTTCAAGAAACAAGAGTATAGATATTTTTGTAAGAGATCATTTTGGGATAGATGTCTTTTGTAATCTATGATCAATATTAAAGTTTTTTAATTTGGCATATTTTAATTTGAAAGTGCTTTAATTAATAACATTGCTTTTATATATTTTATAATATTCTTGTAATATTCGGACAGAGATAAATAAATCGATTTAAATTTTATTGAGTTATTTCTCCATTACACAAAGAGTCCATTACACAAAATAGTCTCTCATGTTTTATACATTCAAGTTTATCTAAATAAAGAAGAGCACCATTCCTATCGATTTGTAAATACTCTTCCATTAATTTCCATCGTGTTTTCGAAGCAAGGCCTATACTTCCCTATCCGTTCACCTACCGACAACGTACGCTGCTTTCCCCAATGCTGCCGACTGACTAAACATAGATTCGAGTTGTGAATCGACGCGAAAACCATTGTGCAATTGAATGGAAAGGCGGACCATTGTCGCCGCGCACATTTTTCGGGGATTTAACCCAACATACCAGTCGACAAGTCTAAATGAAATATACGAGAAGAATGCATTGTTTAAAAACCAGTTTTTTCTAATAAAGCACCTTTTTTCCGGAAATGAGAGTAATATTTAATTTTTAATAGCACGGAACTGGTGAACCAGGTGTGAACATACTATGCTCGCTAACAGATAGGCCATAGCTGAGCAGAGAAAACGACTTTGGAACGACATTTTTCATATAATTTCTAAATTCCCTATAGCATTACTGCAATAAATCAGAAAAATAGACTAAAAACACCTCCCAAAAAAAATAAATGTATAAATCATATGTATTAATAATGAAACAGATGTTCATTTAAGATACCATATGGAATCTCTTTGGGATTATATGGACCTCACGTGGAAATATTCGGAAACATATGCGAACAGAGTATAATATTTCGTTCCCATTCGTGAGATATAATTTTACGTATGAAGCAAGATGTTTTATTTCGCTAGATGTCGTAAAATATTAGTTTTCTTGTTCACTCTTTGTTGTCATTTTTTTTCCTCTTTTTTTTATGATTACTTTCTTTCTCATTTTCATTATAAGTGTTATTTGATCAAAGTTAAGATTAAATATCTTAATACTTTAATTATTGACATTATATTTTTTGCTAAATTATATTTACTAACAATATGTTAAAATTTTTTAATTAGAAATTAAACCGAACTAATTTGCAAATAGAAAGTATAATTTTATTCTTTAGGATTAGATAAAGTTTATATTAATGAGATTTTAATTTAGTACTTAGTTGCAAAGATATTTAATTACGAAATTGTAAAATAGCTGCATGTATAATTTAGTGATAAGTTTTGCAAGTTCATATTGCTGTTTTTATTAGTCAAAAAATTTATCAATAGAAGATTCATTGATAAATTTCTTTATATGCATCAAAATTTTATAATTTACTAATTTGGAATTAATTAATTTACTTTTAGAGAAATGTATAAAATGTATAAATTATAAAAGAAAAGTAATTTGTTAAAGAATTTTTATGTTGTTTTACAAGTTAGCACATTAAATGTTTTAATGTTATTAAATAAGTCTTTGTTTAAAATTATTGCAAATAGTTTTTTATATTTTTTTATGGTACAATTTTTGTTGATACAAGTAAAAGCTAAAATATAAGCTATTCTGTTATTATAGTCGATTTTCGTAGTTTTGTTATTCGTAACTTTGACTACAGATTACATTGCAGTTGAATGCAGATACGGCATCGAAATTGACTCTAATAAAAACTGGGAAACGAAGTTTTTTCGCATTTAATCCAGATTTAGTATCTACAGTTTCGTTTAACTAGAATAAGATTAAAATTATCTATTCTGATTTTTTTATAGGCATCTATGTACGAAGTATTTATTTTCTTTAGATTTTTCAATATAAATAGATTGTTTCAATATAAATAGAAAATTTACATAATTTTATACATTCGTAATGTAATAAATTTGTATAATAATATTAATTTCTTATATAAGTTGACAATACTGAAATTTTAGTTTATGATAATATACACAGATATATACATTTTACAAATAAAATATGTTTTTATTAAAACATTTTTTAATATTATTTCTTGTCATAAATCTTTAAAAATCTCAAAATTTTTGACATTTTTATGACAAAGTGGATTGCGTTAAGAATCTCTCTAGTAAAACAAAATTTGTTTAAAACAATTTGAACTATGTTTAGTCAATGATTTTAATCTTCATGATGTATAATGCGTGAAAGCCACCTGCTGCGTTAAATCTACGTTTCATATGTTTTAGATTTAAAACGAGAAGCTACAATATGCCATATGTTGAAACATCCACATATTGTGGAACTGCTCGAAACTTACAGCTCCGAGGGCATGCTATACATGGTATTTGAATAGTAAGTATGCAAAAATGTATATATTTTATATTTTAGGAAATACATTTTTTCATTTAGCTCATCAACAAATTTAATTATAATTTGACAAAAACAAATTGATAGAAACAAACTTATTCTACTTAATGTGCAACATTTATCTCATTACAATATTTTATCTAATAATAAATTTAGATACAGTAATCTCTAGTCTTACAAAATTAAAACTGTAAAAAATAACTATAATATAAACTTATTATACATAGTATAAATTATAGTTATATTCTTTTAATCATGAACTTTTAACGAGTCTTTTTTTAGAAATACAATTTTTCGAAAGGCGTCAATCTCGTCCTTTATATGCCAACAAGTCTACTCTTTCATTTTCCTACTTACTACCTTCGTAATTACTACCTTCAAGCTAATGAAACGTTATGTTCGTAACATATGAAATGAAAAAACATTACGTTTATCGAAAATGAGAGACTCGGTAAAATAAATACGTGACATTTCCTTAACGGCTCTATCTTTACTCTATCTTTACTCAGGAAAAGCACGTTTTCCATTTAGTTGTTTGCTATCTATTATAATGTTTTACTATAGTTCGCTATAATTGGATACACACATCCGAGGTGCTCTCGAAATAATCTACGCTATCGGATAAGATAGCTATGGTTTTTAATAGACTCAGTGCTCAAGGCGTTTTTAACGAGACTATTTAAATAATATGACACTCAACAACACTTCGTTATTTCCTTTAGTTTAATGGGATATTATTTATGTCATAAAAAATTCTTATTCAATGACAACATTATCGATATGACACGATTAGATATACAAATATTTTAATCAATAATTTTCTGTGAATTAATTAAGCGTTAAGAAATTGTTATGTTACATTTGATCATAATCGATATATACATGCAGATAAAGTATCAATTAAATAATTAAAAATGATTCATGAATAATTAAAACAAATAGGAATCAAAGAACAAGAAATATTCAAATTAAAACAGATCCATTTATCGCATCACCAGATATTCCTATTTCAATATTCCATTTCTTTTTCAGTATGGACGGCTCTGATTTATGCTTCGAGGTCGTAAGACGAGCAACTGCTGGATTCGTATACAGTGAAGCAGTTGCAAGGTAAGAAATTCATTATATCTATCATCGCGCGTGAGCTCACTGTGCGAACGTCGCGAATCCATAGCAGACAGTATATCCATTTAAACATTATCCACTAAAGCTAAGACATCGTTTACTTTAGATGTAGTGCGATGTGCTGGCATTATGTCGCATGAATACATAATATTCTGTATTGTTCCGTCCTAAAATTTCCAGGAGTTTCAGCTAATTGTGGCTATATTAAATTTATCTTTTATTACTCATATTTTTTCAGAACAATTAAAACATGTAAAAAATACATATCCGAAAGATTTACAGAACATTATTCCCATTGAAATACAATTATTACATAACATCTAGATTTAACATGTGATGAAAATTACTCTAATCTGTTTATTAATCTTGTTAAGACGAAGATGCGTCCAAGATGAAAGAAATTTGATAAATTAATTGTTTTCATCGAGTCACTTGGAAGTACTGAAACTTGGAGTACTGAAACGTGATTACCTTTTGTATGTTACACTCGATATAATGCAAACGGATTCTCTCTCTCGAGTTTCCCTAGAGCGTAATAAATCTCTGTCTCGATAAATCCTTGACTGCGATCCATTAGATTCGCTATACTCGTTCATGTCACGCTTGAAATAACAGTAGTCTTCACCTCGAGAGGATCCTATTAAAACTGTTCACAAATATGTCTTATATTTTTGACATTATGAAGAATTATTAGATAATAAATCATATTTAATATAGTATCTCTGATAGAAACTACTAAATGATATCTGATTATAAAAGGAAGATATACATTGCAAATCGTTTTCATGCGTTTAAGTACTTAGCAAATACCTATGTATACCCCCAGGATCAGATATGATATGTAATCTCCATGATATAAATTACACATGAAATAAAACCTGATCATAAGAGGAATATAATACATTTTAAATTGTTTCCATATGTTTAAATATATTTAGGAAATATCTATACATATATATTTTCTATATTTAAACGTATAGATATTTTATATATTCTCCAGGCTTAGATATAAATCATCTTTTTCAAATCTTTACTTTCTTTTGTCTGAAAAACATGCTTTTTTGTTGTTCGAATTTCTCAGAATCAAAGACTTTATATTAATATTACATATCAGATTCACAAACGTTATGTATTCACTGCATATAGATATCTCACATTACAATGCGCTCAAAAGATCTCAAAGTATTTGATTGATATGAAAGTACAATGAACATAGTATAGTAAATAACTGCATCGTTTTTGTCTATGCGGTATTTCATATTTTGCATCGTCTTCTGGCAGTACACTATGCCATCAATATCTTGTTTTTATTTTAGACTGTATTTCCTTTTTACATACTTTGTAAAAAATACTAGTGATAATGTCAAGAGTCATTTAGAAAGGGTTTTATACCGTATACAACTGCATGAAAAATACTCTAAAACGTATATTTATCTATTAATTAAATTTAAGTAATATGATTTTGGTCCTTCCGTTTGATGTGGTTTTATTTAATAACTCATAAATACAATTAAATAATATTGTTAATATAGTTTATTACATTTACTGTTTATAACATAAATAAATTCGAAATTTGGATTTGTATTTATATTATTTAGTATTTTGACTCTTTATTTATCGAATGAATTTATTAAAACTTCATGTCGTAAAATCACTTCATGATATAACGAGGCAAGCCTTAATCGCTGTATTTAAATTCTCAAAAAGAACTAGTTTTCTCTCGCGCGCAAATGCTTCTCCCATGCGGCCTTTGCTATTGTTCTCGGCTGAGGGCGTACTTTCGTGACGTGTTCAGGGAGAGATATGGTGTAACGCCGGTACCTAAGAAAACTGCATTTTCTTTTGCAGTCACTACATGCGACAGATTCTCGAAGCATTGCGTTACTGCCATGAGAATGACATTATTCATCGTGACCTGAAGCCGCAGTGCGCCCTCCTGGCTGGCAAGGAAAATTCCGCCCCGGTGAAGCTGCGCGGTTTCGGCGTTGCCGTGCAACTCCCGACTTCGCAATCTAATGGCGTTGGTATGTTCATACCTTCTTCTAATTCACTTATGTTTTCTTTACGCGATCTATTTTACATGGCGTAGAGAGAGATTCACATTGAAAGTCGTGCGACCTCAGCTCTGGGATGCCCGACCTCCATTATTAATGATTCTCTATCAACTTCCAACAAAGTTCTATATACGTGACACATACGACCATTATCATATAAAAATAACTCTATTAGTTTGAAAAATGGCTTTAAGCCAGCGTCTATTAAATACGTACCTTTTAAATTTAGTTAAATCAAAAAAATTTGGAAAAAAAGTTGTCGTAAGTAAAATTTTAATGTTGAAAATTAATTTAGAAAATATTGAGTTTAACGTTTAAGATATTGAACGCGATTAAAAAATAATTACAATACAGTTTCGATAAAATAATAATCAATTTTTAATTTTTATGAATTCATTTTTTATCTGTTTTTTTTATTTCTATTTTTTCAATAAATATTGTCATATCGAAATTTAATTAAATTTAAACTGCTTGAAAATATTGATTGCATCTGAAAATCTCTTTTCATTTTTATAAAAATATCAAATCTTTAATTTCTAACGTAGAATAGAATTTTCTAGATGCTTGAGAAATACTTGCATGTCTTATAATATAATGAAATTTTTTTTAAAATAACATGAAAAGGATATATAACATTATTACTGCCATAGTTGAAGAAAATCAATTTTATAAAATTAATTTTCGCCAAGTTTGCTTATACATTTTGAATTAGTTTGCTCAAAATATCTCATCGGCAAAAAATATCATTTTGAGAGAGTTTTTGTTATTCCAATATATTGAAAAGACATATCGATTAAGTCATGGTAACAAAAACATCACTTGAAACGTCACTTGAACTGAAGTATAAAATCGTCGAGACATAAAAGAGAATTTACTTGGGCTATGCAAATGCCTTAAACACTTTATGTTTCCCTCTATTTCGTGACATAGTTCATGAGAGCTGACGTCGTGCTGCTTTTAGCGCGACAGCATTAAAATTACTAAATTTTTCATAATATTTTTAAGTGGTGTCAGCGCTAGGCGAGAAGCGAAAATACAACATTGACGTTATTAAGATGAATAGGGAGATTATATCTCGAAATATTCATAACTTTATTGCCTCGTGATTAATAGCTTTCATAGAAAGCAATACGGCTTTTCTACAATCATTCATAATATAACAAAATATTACTTAATAGAACTCTTTACAATATCACAAGTGTATATTTAAATATTACGTAAATTGTGATATTTTATAAGAAAACATAAATTTAAAGATAAATCTTTTCCAAAATTTCACCTGACCTGGCGCCAACACTACTTATATTTAGCAAAATGTACGCTGATGTAAATTATATTTACGCGTAAATATAATTATACGCTTATTCTGCAAATTGGCTGAGAGGCACTATTCAATGCTCATACGTCTATTATCGAGACTCTATATATCTAAGTATTTATGTCTATTTTGCTCTGATATACATGAAGTTAAATACCAGATTATTTTAAACATTAATTTTAT
>Ga0157364_1005419_pt1 | contig 12984 bp, 4 predicted proteins | sample AttsexASBM2_FD_111476 | JGI IMG/M metagenome (GOLD analysis project Ga0157364, IMG submission 111476) | Fungus gardens microbial communities from leaf cutter ant in Ribeirão Preto, State of São Paulo, Brazil - Atta sexdens ASBM2 | ecosystem: Host-associated > Fungi > Mycelium > Unclassified ... | reverse complement strand
ATTAATATCTTAAATTAGATTAATCATCAATTTTTGCAAATTTTTACAAATTTATTTGTATTATTTCATATTAATGCTATTAAACAGTACGATTCACTTTGACTGAAAATAGAATTATTTCTTTTAATCAATTTATTCTTGTCGGTCTTTTTACATTATAATTGCTCATCGTGCTTGAATTTTTTGTACATAATTATTTTAATCTAATAAAGTTATTTCAAATCTATACCAACCTAAATTTTTAGAAAAGTATTTTTATTCTTTCTGTATGTTATTTGAACAAATGTATGATTGGCATGACAGATGTTGTTTTACACACATGACGTTTATTCTTTATTATCTTCTTTTATTCGCTGTATAGATCTGATAATACGAGATGATGCAAGACAATAATCATAGAATTAATTGCAATGTGTTTGATTATTCTATGATAAGAAAAAAAGATGCAAATTCTATTATTGACAACTGTCGCGTTCTGACGAACCATAATGATTCTCGAACGAACGTATAAAGCAGTTTCGGTATATCGCTTAACACTACGGTGTTATGGTTGGATTACGTCGCGCATTAATTTTCTTGTCGAGTCAGTCGAGCGTATCGGGATGTTCTGGGATGTCGCTACCCGTATCATTAAAGTCGCGAATAAATTGCTCGCTGTATACGGATCACACGATGGTTTACCAAGTATCGCTGAACATCGTTCTTCAACCACCCTTTAAACTCGCAATAATGGTCATCCTGGTATTAATCGTGCTTAGGATCGAAGTAGTTCCTATGCTCGGCACATCACGTGGCTGAGAGGCAAACTTAGAACGGAAGGGATCGATATACACGCCGTTATTTTGCATATAAACCGTGCGAGAAGGTTTCAAGCTAACTAGATATTCCGTAATATTTCAATAATCTTAGAATCTGATCTTATTTGAATATTTCGCTCAATAAATATTTAATCGATAGAATATCATTATTTCTTGTAAAATTGCTGCCATAATTTTAATATTATTTCATAATATTATTTCATATATTATCATTTTAATATTATTTAATATTATTTCATAAAATAAAGAAGAAAATGTTTAAATAAATGTTTAAATGATTTAGTTTATTATGTGTGATTTAAAATTTAAAGAAATATTTTATGTATTTAACACGTTTTACGTGTCTATCCAAATTTTTGTGTTAATTTAGCATAAGAATATGTTACAAGTAAAAAATATTTTGTATTTGTATTGAAATCTTGTTAAAATTTATATATTGAATTTTTAATATAACGTGATTATGTTATTTGAATACATTTTGTATTAAATTGAGGTTTAATATTTCTTAGTATTAAAAAAATAACATAATTTATGAATACCTGAACAAATAAAAATAATAGTTTTAAAATATAAATTTTAAGATAAAAGAAAAAAAGACGAATAAGTATATGTATTAATTTAACATATTAATTTTAAGAAATATGCTTCCACGTTTCAAAACTGTATGTCAAAATGTTATATTTTTTTAATTTTTACCTTATGTTAATGTCGAATTCTAATATATTTATCTTATATTAAATTAACACAAAAATTTGAGTAAACTGTTTGCGACACATGAAATATATTAAATTTAACACAAGTTTTTCAGCTATGTTTTATCTTCGACGAATTATTTTCCAGCACTTTTGTCGTGCGCACATGAAAAATGGTCGCACATAAAAGGACAGAACATAATCCTTTCACCGGCGTTTCGAACAGCTGGATCGGCCCGTGACTCTAATGCGAGAAAGAGGGAAAAATTATCTTCCGAATCGAGGCTACCAATAAGCAATAATTGTACGTTTAGCGACCGTGCCGCGTTTGCATTCGTGTCGGCACGACAAGCCGGACCGCCGCGGAGAGCAGGGAAGCGAGGAACAAAATGACTATATCTTAATCATCTTTGGTTATTGCCTTTCTAGACCGTGTGCTCGACTTCGCTCGTGGGAACCCATCTTGCGAATGTGGAAGAGAAAACGCTGGGATCCTTTGCCGGAAATTCGCAGCACGCATATACGCTTATCATCCGGCAATCGAAATACAGAGTGTCTACAAAGATCCACTTCGGCTTCAAGAATCTGACGCTGTAGAAAAACGATAAGCAATTTTTTGTAATTTGATTATGTAACGAAAGTTTCTGGCGCCTGTCCAAGACACTTCGATGTACGCGCCCTTTAATTGTACACGCGACCTGGGATATGAGGAAATTACGTGAAAAATATGAACACGCGTCAAATTTCGTGTTTGGGGACGAACCGTGACGGAAAGTGATGCGTACGTGTGAGAAATCGTGTCTACATGATCCGCACGTAAAAACATTATCGACGCCCATACCCGCAGGGTGAAATTGTCATTGATCGAGTGCGGGATCGACTCAAAAGACACCCGGCGAGGCATGCCAAGAATAAGCGGGCTGTTCCAGCTCGTTTATCGTGCAATTTCGTTGTTAAATCTCTAAAATCGGATTTTTTTACTTATTAAGAAAAATAATTACAGAAGCTGTAACATGAAAAGCATGGATTAGATCGTTGAGACTTAATGAACTTGGTATGTAACTTCTAAGTTCTATGATGTTACAAATAATTAATTAATATAAATCTAACTACATAATCTGTTTTGACTAAAAAGTATATACAATATAAAATTAGAATTTTTTAAATAAATCAACATTTCGATATCACTTCTCAATATAATTCAATAACTTTTTTATCTCGAAAGTAAACGATTTATTATCATTTATCAGAATTTATTATAATAAAATTGTGCAAATATATCTGACTTTATGTCGATAACTTTATATCAATAAATAAAAACATGTAAGCAAGAGACGATTCATCTATAATAGTAGAATCTATTGTAACTACAGAAACATAAGCTTTAATGATATCTATAGACTGTTTGTACACAGATATAAAATATAGTTTACACACAGTTTTTATATTGTATACACATAGATATAAATTATTATATTTTATGTATAAACGAACAACTCTGGTTATCATCCACACGCAGCATTATGCTGCATCCATTTTCATCTTTCTATCTGCAGCAATGGATGGCGCCACCAACTGTTTTAAATCGAAGTAGAAGTAAAGTCTAACAATAAGCATTCTCTCATTTATAAGCTATACATTATAGCATGATAAACATGATATTTTTTGCGATAACGTTATATTTTTCGTATTGTAATAGACGAATATATATATATATATATATTTGAAAGATTTCCAAGAAATCCGAACTAATTATCGATTAACAAAATATATATATCCATAAGTTTATAAAAAATCAAGTTTATTAAATATTTTCAAAGATATAAGAAGAATATTTATAATAATCATGAAATTTTATAAATAAAATGTTTTTTCCTTATAATAATTATATGATTGAACCAAAAGCTATTAAAAATTATTTTATGACATTTGTATGGAAAATGACATTTCAAAGAAATGTATTAATAGTATTATTATCATATCGATCTTGTGAAGATTTGCACAAATTGACATATTAATACACATATCCTCGTTTAAATAGATGACTCGTATACATCAAACGAGGGACGTGATGGAAATTCTAACGACTATAAAACGTGCTCCCATATACTCCGATAAAGTAATCTGTATGACGTTGGCGAGCAATCTCGGTTATAAGTCGGTTCGCTTTGCATTCCACGAAGAGCTTGAATTTTATTATAATGAAAGTTTTAACAGACACTTTGTTGCGCTAATGAGCCTGCAATGTCATTGTTAATTAACAATGACAATATCTAATAAAAAAATTATAATTACTTAAAAATATTTCTCGATAAATATTTCGTTTAATGCAATATATATCGTTTGATATCGTTCTGATTTTTTTAAAATTCTTTCACTATGTATTCTGTCTCTCTCATAATATTTATAATATTACAAACAGACTTTTTCTAAAACAAACTTCCTATACTCAAATAACAGGCTGACATTATTTCAGTATGTCATCAAAATGACGTAAAACAAAAAAGTTATAAAAATTATCTATGGAAATTTTAATGTAAAATAATTCAGAAATACCAACCAGCTTTAATAATTATAAATAGTATATAATTATAGTATATAGTATATAATTATAAATAGTTACAGATTATAAATTTATTCGCTATGAATTGACTGAAATAATATTTTAACTTTAAACGAAGAATTATAATAAAAGATTAATCTAGGAAGCGATTAATATCCGTTTCTACTAATATAGTTTAATTTTAATTTCGACGCAATTCTTCATCTTTTTCTAATTCTTACAATTAGAATTTCGCACTGTCATTGTTGTCTTAACATTTGTTCTGATATGATCATTAATTGTGTCCGACTATTTTTACATACGTAAATTATAATTTATTGATTCACTGGACTTATTAAATTTACTGTATACATATCGTTTATGTTTTTTGACATTCAATTAATTTAATATAACACTTGATTTTTTTGTTTAATTACTCATTTCACAATGGTCTCATTGCTATATGACCACTTGTTTCTGTACTGTTCTATTCTATTATTACATCGAACTTCAACACTTTTATTCGATAATTCGAGTGATTTTGTGAACTGATATTCAAGTGATTGGTATATTATTACTTTTGCGACGTATTAAATTAACGTAAGAAAAATTGTTATAATTGCGACATTTAGATTATATCTCACTCTTATAATATTATGCTGTATTCAGCATTAGAGATGATTTTATCACTATAAAAAGTGTCATCAAAGGTTATCGAAAACACTCGCGACGAAATAGAATGCGTATATACTTGACTTCGTAACTTCTGAAATATAAAAGCAACGCATAATTTTCATACCGTCACAGCTATGCACGACTTCCATTTAGTACACGATTTCTGACGGAACTTTACGACAAAATTACCGTGCAATTACGATACGCCGAACATTCGAGTTCAATACTGACTCTGAAATTTTTCTGAATAGCGAAAGAAACGCGCTTCTCTCTTGGAATCATAAGTGTCATCAGGTTATCGAGCTATAACCATTAATGTTTAAGCGGGGTTACACACCGTGCATGGCACAGTTGTTAGTCGCCCGGTATTAGTTGAGAAGGATGCGTACATTTTACACGATTCTTGTACTCGTGATTCTCTCTGTGAGCCTCGGTGAATGTTGGTCCTTCTCGAACATCGCGATGTCCATCGACAAATTGATACGACCGCAAAACTCCTCGCAAGTTTTAAATGTTAAAAACGGAAATGACAGTGCTACATCAACGGCATCCCCGGAAGTCACGGTACAAGGAAGAATAATATTCGTACCACGAAGGAACAAAGTCTGTCAACCGGGTCAGCAAGCCGATCGGCGTGGCAAATGTAGACAAGTGTGGTGAAGCTTGTTGTTTTGGTAAATACGCAAGGTACATTCCTTTTAAATGCTAAAGAAAGATTTTGTCAAAGTATCTAAAAATTTAGCTTGATACGGATCTGAAAATAATATTATTGGACTATTATTAAAACGATTAGGTATATACAGAACGTTCAAGCATAAATCCGGATCTGCAATAGAGTTTTTTAAACCTTAAGCCATAAAAATGGACGAATCATAGTCAATTATTCTCCTCGCGACTGTAATTCGACTGTAATTAACCAATTTCTTACGGCTTAAAAGTTCTTTTCTATAAGTAATCAATTTAATCGTCTTACATGATTATTTTGATAGACTTACAAAATCGTTTTCATCTGTATTGTTAACTTTTAGATGCTTTAGGAAAACCGTTCTTTCTTTGTCTATTATCACGAATCAATATCTAATCTTTTGTATGATATGTAATTCTAATTATTTCCTGCGGAATCTGATTATTTATTTTTTCGCTATCCGTTAAGATATAACCAAAATATTAGGCACTTTATTAATGATTATTTAATTTTATTCTTCCTGTTTACAGTACATTTTTTAAATTAATTAATTCTCGAGAAAAACAAGTTTAAATTTAAAAATATTGTATATTATCACGCACGATAATCGTGTTCAGCAATAAATATGATTCATCACTATCGAAAGTTCCACTGGGGATTATCAAGAATGCTCAAAACGATGTAGCAAAACAAACTTTTGCGCTTAATACATCTCTTTTAAAATCAATAATTTGAATCCAATGCATCAATTTGTACATCTTTCTTATATATACAGAAACACTGTATATTATTTTTTAGACTAATTTTTTAAAATCGTTCAACAAACGGGCCATTAACCTCGGTACACGTACTTTCAGCAGATCGATTTTATATCGGTGACTCGTCCAAATAAAGTTCAAGATTTCATCATGCAATTCTCGATATCGCAATCTCGAATCAATGAAAAATTCTGGACACGCCGGGCTGATAAGGCCCCCGACTGTCGTCTCTCGTCGCAGATAAAGATGTCTTTTAAGCCGGTTTGCGTACAAGGTCGATTTTAATTAACCCGCTCGTCCGTTTCCTAGTGATTTATTTGTGTTCATTTCGAGAAGGCAGCGACGATGGCGGTGGTGGCAGACAGAGAATAGATATCAATCGTCGCTAGTTTCTCAATCGTGTTCACTCCTTAGCGAATGATTTTCTTGTGGAAAATGCAAGATATATATACGAGTCAGCCGTCGAGACGTGCCGAATCTAATAATAAGCTTCGTATCTCTCGCGTTCCAACGCGATGAAGCATCATCCGCCTGATAAAATTTAAAACGAAACGCTTCGTGTCGTGATTAACGAATTTTATCATAAATAAACAGAGATAACTATTTTGGACCACGTATTTTTGAAGCACAAGCACTCGTACGCAACAAAGTGTCGTTATTCGTATTGTGTTGCATTTGATTCGAAGATAACTGTCTACATCGGCAATTTTCTATCGGTAATCGCCTGACGCCTCTTCGAGGTATGTAAAGATTACGCGTGATTACGTATTGCGTGAGATATCTCGAATGATATATACGTTTAAATTCTTGAAAAAGTGATTACAATCAAGAAAAAGTTATCCATGAGAATCATGCAAATATACAATTAATTCCAACAGATTGAAAACGACGCGACGCGAGCGCAGGATAAGTTACTGAGAGGCGAGATCTGGACAGGCTTCAGTCGTTGATTGCACACTGTATACTACAGTCATGTACGCAACTATGAAGCTTTTATTGGCTGTAACGTTCGTATTAGTGTTATTTTTCACCTTAACGTCGAGTACGCACTCGACCGACAAGAGCGCCTCGCGAGAAGAAAAGCATTTTTTGCGTTTCGATAGTTACAAAATCGAAGCTGGATCAATAATTAATGTTCCTATACAATGTCCACCGGACAAAGTCAAAGTTGGAAATCGCTGTCGAAACCTCTTTTAGGTAAGGGACTTTTTAAGGAGCAGAAACTTTCTTCATTACAAATAAAGCATCAATTACTGCGTCGCACATTTGCAACGACGCAAGCAATATACAATATTATTTCTATTCTTCAATGATCGTACAATCTGAAATGTCTACTTACTATCGTGTAACTTTTCTATTTATTATGTTATTTATTATTTAATTTTTATTAAGGTCTACACAAAAGGAACAGTTTTGCTAATGTATTAAAAATTTAATTGTAACTATAGAGCTGAAAATAATTTTGTTGGATTATTAAAATAATTATATAAAACGCTTAAACATTAATAACAAAAAATTTTAACATACTAGCAACCAATTTTAACATAGTTATTTTGAGAAGGTCCAAACAAAATTATTTTCAACTCTATATCCAACTAAATTTCTACTTCAACAAAACCATCTTTTCAGTGTAGATTTATAAACAGCACTATATTGCTGATGTTTCACTTTTTGAAGTATTACTCCAAAATTTATTGCGCTTATGTTTATAAATGTATCTTTTCAATAAAGATTTTTATTGGAAAATCAATTCAAATAAGTTGTCAATAAAGACTTATTGTCAGCGCATATTCTATTATTATAAATAAATATATAAATAAATAAGCAAGTAATAATATTTTTATAAATGTTACACAGTATGTAATCAACGACAAATACTATGTATACATAAAATTGTATACATTAGATATAACTCATCATTCTTATTTTATATACGTCCGCCAATAATGCTTGATTTCTACAATGCTCTGACGTCAAACACGTTCACATTTATGCCTAGTTGATTATAGCATGACGTAAACTTATTCTGACGAAATGTAACGCTTTAAGGTTGATTTTCTTTGCCGGAAGTTGGTACAACTCATCAACTATTCCAGCCTACTCGTCTATCAAATGCGTACACAATCGTCACCTCGTATCGATCCCTTTTATACTCATGTCAAACTTAAATATGCAATAAATTGCTCAGATCTTTATTTATAGCGGCTATTCTATTTCTGCGTACATCATATAGCTCTTATTTCCAACCATAGAGAGATGTGTAAAACTTATATGTAAAACTCTGCGTAAAACAGATCAAAATAAATAAGATTGTGGTTTTTGTTGCAGACAGTTGGACCATTCCTGTTTACGAAAGAAAACATCCCTGGGAAAGAGAAGACTTAACAGGATTAAAGAGGAAATAAGAATATTATTCTAATCATTGGCAATAAATATCTAATAGGCATTGCTGTAGGTTTATGAAAATTATAGAAAATTAAAGAGAGAGAGAAAGAGAGAGAGAGAGAGAGAGAGAGAGATGTATTTAATTAATGATTTATGTAAGATCTATAGTTTATCGAATCGAATCGGCAATCATAAATTTCATTCGAAATGCAATTAAGATGTACAGACTATGACTAAATTAAATTATTTGGGATAAAGTATATTTATCCCTAAACAAGAAATAGGCTATCATTTTATATGAAGCATAACAACAATTAAATTCAAAGTGAGAATATAGAGTATTAAATTTTTATATACTTAAATTAAGGAATAAATAGAATATTTTTATTATATTCATAAAATCAAATTAAATTAGTTATATTTCTTTTGGAACACACACGCACACAAATATATAGAAGATTATTAATCATATATACAAGGTTGCACCAATGACATTTTGATTTTAAGTGAGACTTAAAACTCTATCTGTCTCATTTTTAAGTCAAAAAGAGACAGAGACAAAAAGAGTTTTAAGCCTCGCTTAAAATCAAAGTAATGTTGGTGCAAATAATGTAATTGTCGGGTCTAAATGATGTAATTGTTTACATAATTCTTTTTCCTTAAATAAAATATAGAAAACATAAGATAAATAATTAAAATATTCATGCATAGACAGGTATATGTGAATATGTAAAACTGTTATATACCTATAGATATCACAACATGAGTAAGATAAATAAAATACTTTAAACACACAGATTTGTATTATAGTTTTTTTCTATCGCCTACATCTTCGCTGAGTCATAAAAAAAGATTTATTGATAATGTGTGCATAAAATCCAGAATGTGCATAGCGCACATCATTACAATAATTTATTATCGTGCGGAAGTTTCAAGTTAATGCTCTTGCGTAAGCAATCAGGATATGATTTTGACCACTAATTAACTATGACGGAGACGGAAAACCACATTGATGAGCCTAAGTTGTATATAAATACATGCGCCATCGTTGTAGCAGCCAGTTATTAGCATATTGATGTTGCAAGCGTGTATGTAAGGAAAAGGAGAGAAACTTGACGCCAATCTGTCTGATTTTGTCTTCTTAATTTGAAATTCGAGAAAGTGATCAGGAGATTCAATATCGTCCATAATAATGGCACCCGCCCGTTTAATTCTACTGATTCTCGCGACGATAATGTTAGTATTTGCGTGCGAGGGACGGCCACTGACTTTCCCTACAAGGAACCGGGTACAGCCGAAATGTCCGCCGGGTTATAAGCCTGCTCGTAACGGAGGATGCAGAAAGATTTTAGTGACTTCCTTGCAGGAGGTAAATAGATCTCATAACATTTCTGGATAAACACATTTTTATTCTTTTCTTATTTTTTTATTTTGAAGAATATTCTATTCTGCATGTAATATAATAATATAAAAATATTATAAATAATATAAAATATATAAATAATATAAAAATGTTTGAGAAAAAAATATTTTGTAATTACTGTTGCATAAATTGAAGTAAATTGATTGTAATGTATCCAAATATGTATTTTTCTTGATTATAGAATGAAGCAAACAATGTCGCAAGACATTCTTTCCTGGAGATGTCAAAGTAGCAACGAAATATAATACTTTCTTCTCTCGTATTATAATATCATCACATCTTTTGACTAGTCAGTATATAATATACATTGAAGAAAAAACCAGTTTAACAAAATTTGGCAATTATCGTTCATCAGGAATCCAATAAACTTATGTAATTATGCAATACATAAATGTCCTATCATTTGATTATTGTATCGTGTATACTACTTGATAATTGTACTATGTACATTATTTAGATAATTTTGTTAAATAATAACATCGGAAAAAATAATTTCCAATCATTTGTTTCCACGAATTACTCTTTTTCCTCGTTTAAACATATATCCATTAAAGAGATAAATAAACAAGATATAATTAGCAATCAGAGAAACATTCTGTAATATAATAGCGTTAAATACAGCTTTGATAAAAAATATTACACATAAATATTTTCTTATTTGGAAATTTTTTAAAAGCAATATTACTCGTATTACACACACATTTAAAGGATTCTCTTAGATGATGTATTCATATATGAGGTCCTTTCTATTTTTAATAATATTACAAATTATCAAATATTAAAATATTATTGACAAAATAATATTATCAATTTTAATAAAAGATTAGATTGTTCAAAAAAGATGAGACAATAAAAAATACCACATTATGATTTACAAAATGTCTCGAATATTGAAAATAATAATATGTAATAATAATGTTGCTGCTCTACATATGTCTTTAATCGATAATAAAATAAATTTCTGATTTGTTACCTATAAATGATAATATATAATATTGGGTTATCCGGAAAGTTCGTGCCAACTAACCCATATAATTTAATAAATGTATACTAAAATTTAAATTTTCTGCATTTCAATTTTCCTTCAATATCGGCACGAACTTTCCGGACAATCCAATAAATAATAATATATGTACAAATATTTATTGTTCTTATTCATATTAATATAAATTGTAAATAACATTTTTTTAATAGTTTAATTATAATACTTTAATTAATATTTACATATTTTCCAAACTTTATTTCTATGTTTTGAATTATTAATTATTACTGTAATGTGCTTGAAATTTTTAAATAATTTGATATTATATAACATTATAATTACCATTATTACATTTCTTTTATTTATAAAGTTTTCTTCTAATTTATCTTCTGTAGTTATCTCATGACGTTGGCAAAATACCGATTATTGAAAATTCAGTGTTAAATAAATAAAATTTCCTAAACTCGATTGTTGGTAATGTAGAAAAAGTTAATAAATATATTTGAACTCAAATTTAAACAAAATATTACTAAAAAAAATATTATAATTATTTTAATATTATAATTATTATAATTAATTATAATTAAAAAATAATTTTTCTTCAATTCCATTAAAAATAAAAAATTATGCGTTTAACAGTTACAACTTTAAATTGATTATAAATAATAACTTTATTATTAATATGAGAGTTTTAGAAAATAAAAGTAATTATATTTTATTTTTTAAAAACTTTTGATATAGTATAATTTCCAATAACATTCTATTGATATGCAAAGCAATGCGAGATCAGAAAATGATATCTTCGCTATTTTATCTCTTATCATTGTTACCATTATTCAAATAAAAAATTTTATATATGGGGAGAGGTGTGTGTGTGTGTGTGTGTGTGTGTGTATTTATAATTAATTATATACATACATGTATATATACATGTATGTATATAATTAATTATAAAGAGTTGCGAAATATATAGGAGTATTTTGTTTCAACTTTAAACTCATGAAAATTTATGACGACAAATAATATTTCTTTGCAGTAACGTGCTTACGATTACATTATACAATCATGATTGCTCCTTAAGAGCACACTCTTTAAATATTCCCACATTCTGTTCAAAAACATATACATAAACATTACAGCAAGAAATGAACGAGAAAGCTCGGCTATATCCTATATAATATATATATTATTCTATATGTAATACATACTTGATAATAGCTGCATCTTTGTTACTTCAATAAAAGATACAACAGGAAGATCATTTCAATCAATTCTAGGAGAAGATAGCACGTCGATCACAGATATCGATACCGAAATTATACGCGCACAAACAACGACGTTTAATACATTACATCGAACGTCTAAAATATTCCGCGAAAAATATTCCGAATACTCGCGATTGTTTTTTTCTGAGCAACTATAGTAAGATATATTTCTGCGTATCAACGTTTCGTCAAAAATACTGAGCAATGAGAAAAAAAACGCTTTCTCAGATACAACGCGATTTCGTAATTAGTCTCGAATTCAAATTCTGTCAGAGCATCATGGCGATTCTTCAAGCCGAAACATTACATGAACTACTTACTTTTAATAAAACTGCGATATTAGCGCACACCGTAATTGACGATTGACGAAGATGTCACATACGTGACAAACGGTCGAATGGCGATTCGCGATTGTTTATTCCGCGCAATATTCACTCTTATACAAAAATCGCGAAAAATGTGAACAAATCGGCCGACTCAAATATATTACATTTATTACCACACGTTTGGCAACTGACCGAGAGCGCGGCTACGGCATTTCAAATCTATCGACATGGATGAATTTAGCGCCATCTACACGCGAGAGATATAATCTCATCAGTACCTACCAATACCTACCAATACTTATTACATTCAAAATCTTAACTTATTGCACAGATGTCTCTGCTATGCTGACGATTCTCAAAAATCACTAGTAATGATAAAGTACCGCAAACTTTCTATCATTTTGACGCAAAGACGCGGCCATTTTAAATTTAT
>Ga0157364_1005418_pt1 | contig 12985 bp, 6 predicted proteins | sample AttsexASBM2_FD_111476 | JGI IMG/M metagenome (GOLD analysis project Ga0157364, IMG submission 111476) | Fungus gardens microbial communities from leaf cutter ant in Ribeirão Preto, State of São Paulo, Brazil - Atta sexdens ASBM2 | ecosystem: Host-associated > Fungi > Mycelium > Unclassified ... | reverse complement strand
TTTATATTTCTCTTTTTTTATCATCTCCCGTTTCGATTGTCGTTACCGATACAAATAACCACAGGCTTATAATGAAGTAGACTTATAAAAGTCTGTACAAATAACTACTGATTTCGACGCGATACAACAATCGTATTTTTACTATTGTATCAATGACGACAGAATACCAGGTCGAATAGCTAAAGCCGCAATTTTGACATTCCGCTGCCGGCCCGGGCCATCAACCTGCCAGGGGTTGCGGCTAATGTCGTTGATATTCAGGACTCAAAGTGCGAGGGTCGCGTTAATGTCGCAGGAGAGGATTCGGTGTCCAAGAGGGCTATGTGCGGTATCCATCCCATGCGGTGAACATCTCGGTCTACCAAGGGACGAGGCAAAGCGCCGAGGATTGGCCGGGTACGAGCTCATGCAAACCGCACGAATAACCGAAAGGGTTGCTGTACGGACGTCGCTTGAACATAGTTTTGCGACGGTTGAGCCGTTGTCCCAGCACATCCGTGCTGCATATAAAAAAGAAAAGAGACGAATCTCGCCTCTTGTCGCGAATTTATCTTGCTTTCAGCCTTCAAGATAAAACGAGACTGATATCACTGGTTGTTAAATGGAGCGAGAGAAGGCTCAGCGCGAGAGAGATTTGGCCGTACTAAAGTTCGCACGAGTGCCCTGGCCCCTTTTTTGTGATTCTCAAGCAGTCACATTCCTCGATATAATCTATCGAGGAATGTGTGGAAACTATGTGAAATATATGTGAAAAGAAAACGAGAGCATTCTAGATGTGAATGTAACGTTCTTTTCACTGCATGGTCTTTTCAGGATTATGAAAGAAATTGGACAAAATGGTTATAGTCTCTTAAAACCGAAATATTTCCGATTACCATTACTAAAATAACAGTAAAGGAATTAAAAGGTATTTCAAATAAAATTTTATTAATAAATTAAGGAATTCATATTAAAAATTATAATCCCATCAAATATCATTAAAATCACAATAAAAGTAATCTCGAATAAAATAATAATTGTTTAAAATTAATATTAAATTACATTTTATTTAGACATTAATAATAAATAAATTTTTCAACGGGACATTTAATTATTACGGCAACAGATTTTAACAGATATAATCGAAAATGTACAAGAAACGTACTGTAACAATAAAATATTTGATATTATTATTTCCAACCAAACATTTCTGATCTGATCTAATATTAAATCTGATCTCTGTAAGAAATAGCTACAGCAGTTCTCAATCAATGACGAAAACCAGTTTTCTATCTTTGAAAAACCGGTCCAATACAAATGCGACGCGGTATATCATTGTGCGAAAAGAATTCGTTCAGTACTGAAATCGCCCACGGCCACAATCGTAAATTTGGCCGATCCTGGATGCTTCCAATATCGACCATCGCCATCGCATCACCCTTGCCCGTTTGCTCGCAACCACAAACCCAGCCACTACACCCCTTGCCCTTGATATTCAGTGCTACGAACGATTACAAGGCCGAATTTTCATCCCTTGTAACGACGTCGTCTAAAGTTTAAATTGTAGAACCCTGCTAGAACACATCATCGTATCGCAAGCGTGAAAAATTTCCCATTCGATTGCGCCGTAAATACATTATAATTATTTGATATTACAATCAAACAGATTGTACAAATTAAAAAACAAAACGTATATATATTTACCAAAATGACTTCAAAGCCCAAGTTATTTTTATATATAACAATATTTAATAATCTTTAAATCATAAATAAAATATCTCTATTTATTTTATTTGTAAAAAGTATAAATAAGAGAAAAGAAAAAAACAGAAACAAAAATTATCATATTAAATAATAATATAGCTCTCACCACGTATAAAAAGAGATGAACAAAAAGTATCCGGAATTTGTCGAAGCGTTTGACGTATCCGGAATGCAGAATTGATTAACGATTAAAATTTAACGCAGTGTAAAAAAAAAAGTTTTAATAATTCACGGTTTACCGAGGAACGTCTCATCTCACTTCGCGTGCGTCTCGGTAGAATGCCCACGGTATTCTATGGACGAGAAATATCGGTGCAGAAATACGAGTCACGCAGGTTATACGACGTACATACCTGAGACATCGTGCTTCCTACCCTCCAACTATCTCTGGCACTTCGGCCAGGAGAGAACCGAGCGGCTCCATCTTGGTGACTTTAATAGGATGCCATTCCGTCGGTCCGGACAATGCGCAGTACCACCCGGCAGAACTTTTAGGTCCGCTATCGCTGCTGCAGACGCCCCACCGTGTGAAAGTAATGAAAATTCGGTGATAATCTCTAGCCGTCGCGTGATCAATATATAAACCATACTTGAACTACCGCGCGCTAGCTTTCGATTATAAATGTTAAGTGTCTACAATGAGATTTTAAGGCGTAAAATTTAAGCTTTAAATCTTGAGCCGTACTCCCTAAAACTTTTGAAGTAAATTGTCACTCTGAAAAGTAAAATCTCTCTCTTAAAGATTGAAAATTGAACCACTCTTTTTCTGGCTCAGTCTTCACTCTTTATAGTGAGATTTCACTCCAAAGAATTTAGAGAGTAAGAAATATTGATTAATCATAATCTATTGCTCTTCTCACTTTCGACTGTAATTGGTCAATTTCTTACGACTTCAGGCTCAAGTTACATTAAAAATTTGATGTTGAAAACATTTTTTAACAGATTAAGTATCGACGGTTTTTTCAAAGGGATAGTCACATGCGAAATTGTTATTTCAACTTTAAAATAAGAAGAGGATCGATAAATATATCTTATCAATATACTCAATACATGACTGCTGATAATAGCAGACGATAAGTATGAATAATAGCAGTAATCGTTGCCTGACAATATCGTATACGATTAAACTTTCTCACGATTATCCGCCGACAATTAACTACTTTGGCCTTTTCTCTTAGATATCAAAGACCTCGATGTCAAAACACCTCGCTCTCCGAATCGCGCGACTTACAATCGTAGTTTCAACAAATTGCGCAGTTTTTAATGCTAAATCCGATGATCTACAGCTTTTACGACGACTGAAGCTAAAATCTCTCTTCGAGTCCACGTGTAGATCATCGCACGAGGCTCGCGGCGATTGTGATCCTACATATTACGGAAAATTGCGTTCGGCCGTATTTCACGTTCAACAATATTTCATCAGACGGCGCCCATTTACGCAATAAATAGGTTCACCATCGAGATAACTCCGCTCACTCGTCGCGGGGGGGCGAGCGATGTTCATCAACCGGTATCTCGCAGTTTCCCGCGCGATTATGTGCAAATACGCGCGTTTAGTTCGTCCGACGATTGGCCAAGTTGGGCCGCTCACGCAAAATCGAAAGGTCGACGTGCATGCGTGCGCGCGCGCCTTCTCGTGGGAACGTTTGTCAGGAATGATTTTCTCTCGCGAACAGTGCGTATGCCTGAAAGGGAAAGCCACCATTGCTCTCGCCACTCCCGGCCGAAACGTTATATTGACCTCCCGCAGGCAAATTTCGACGTTCGCGCCCAAAAGCGTTTCTTCCCGATTCGGTTCCCTAACTCCTGGTAATAGCATAATAAATCTACCAACTTTTCGCAGAATTCCCCCATAGCCACATAGCCACAGCCGATGCTCAGAGGTCGTTTCACGCGAATGACTTTCCATGCCGCGCCTCACCGCTCCGACTAGAGTATTTTAGGGACACTATTTCACTATAGCAGAATTTATATCTTAATTACCGGTATACACCAAAGATACTCTGGACTTTAATCAGTTACGCCTAACGATGGTGAACTTTCTCTATCAATCATCCCACGTCTCTCTTCAATTATCAGTTGTTAAAGACTTCCCCTGTTAGCCTGTGGGGATGTTGGATAAATTTCGCGAATAAATTGGATAAAGAAGAATCATGATTATATATGATTATTATACATTTATAGTGTGCGCAGGTTTATTAATACCTTGCAACTCGCAAGGGAAATTTTCTCGAGTATCTTCCCCGATATGTGAATAATATGGGCAAGTTTGGAATAACGTTGAAATATCCCATGCGCGTTGCTGGAGGTGGTTCACGTTCGGCACGAAGAACGCAGACAGATCGATCCATTGTGCACAAGAACCAAATCAGCGCGCGTAACGCCTCGTATTCCAACTATTTCTCTATCAGAGTCTCCCCTTGCTCAGACTCCCTGTGGGGGATAAAGCCAACGTGCGCAGACGTCTGCTTGAACAAAGACGCGTTCGAGCCGTGGTAAACTGAGAGAAGAAATGTGAGAGAAAGAGGAAAAGTGCTATCAGCCACGGGGGAAAAAAATGTCCGTCGTAATAAGTTTCTGCTCACCTCGCGCGCCATTCTGCATTAATTACTTGGGATACCAATGCCAACAAAAATCTGCGGATACCTAGCAACCGCACAGCAATTACGTTGTACACGACCAGAGAATTCCATGCGCGAAGGAGATTAATCTCCTATTCTAATTACAAAAAAAATGCAATGCTAGAAGTGTACTCTCTCGTAATGTCCTACGTTTTTAAAAGACCAAACAACATAGAATGTATAGAATCCTTATCTAAATATTTAATTAATTTTTTCATACACATTCTGTTGTAGGTCCGTTCTTGCAATCTAAACTAGTGTACACTCGTTATACTTAAAATGAAATATATTTGGAGTTTAGCGAAAAGTTTGGAGAAAGAAAATTTTTGTGCGATTCAACGCAGCGATAAAAAAACAGATCTCATACTTTCTGTTTATTTACATAATTCCCTACTTATTCAAAAAAAAAAAAACTTCCGAGAAAAAAATAATCGCTCGCAATTTCCTCCAGTTAATTACTTCTTGCATACGCTTTCTTATCTTTGCGCTATTATTTTATCTCTTGGAAGCGCTTGAGTTCATAATTTTGCATCACCGCGAATAAAAAAGCGTCCAGCACTAAGATGGCGAGATTTCCTCACGATATTGCAACGATATTGCAACACAGCGACGCTTCATGAATTTTAATATTATTAGATGCAGTAGTCTCCTGCGGTACTCGATATCGACTCGTTCAAATGAAAGTTTTTCTTATGTTCCAACTAGAACACGAGATTAGAGAAATTCGAAATTCGTACGAGCTTAAACATTCGCGTAATCGGTAACAGAGAGTACCGGTCTTGGGCGATTCTCAAGAAAGGAAAACACGGACGCGAAGCGTTTTCTCGTATAAGGCGAGTATAAAAACCAGTTACCGACTGGAGGAAAACCCATAAAAGGTACCCCAAGCGTTTCGTCGACTTCACGTATCGCGCGTTTCGCGACGAAAACGGAAACGGCACCGCGTCCACCGTCATTACTTTTCGTTCACAGTCATGTCCGGGTGTCGAGACGTTGAGCTCTCCCTTGTGTCTTCCATCAAGCATACATGTTATTTCTCCTTTTTGCTTTCTAAGAGACGTCAGAACAACTACATGACTGCATGAGAAGGAATGACATTTGTCTCGCCGATTATGACTCGTTTCTTTCCATCTTTCTTTTCTCAGTGTCGGTCCTCCTTATCTCTCCTTTTCCCAACGAATATTTGACCTTTCATTGTTTCAGTCAAAGACGCTTTGTCTCGTGATACCACGATTTATGAATGCGAAGCACGACAGGAAGTGGATTCCCAAAATATATGGCTAACCGCGACAATAAAATAAAAGAAACAGTGATGATCTTGAAAAAAATATTAAATTCTGTTCTCAATAATATTTATTTTTAGATAAACCTCCACGGTTGTTAGTACATAAATAATATTTATAAAGCGATGAGATATAATTGGAATGTACTTACTAATAAAGTTAATTGCGAACGTTAATTCAACTCTGAATTTGAGTCCTCTTCAGTATACGGAAGTCAAGTATAAATTGCTTGATAACTTGTATTTGACTTCCGCACTCAAGAGAACTCAAATCCAGAGTCGAAAATCCACAGTTGCAACTAATTTCGTTGGCAAGTACATTCCAACTGTTTGCGATTTATATTTTACCACTTTATAAATATATTCTTTACCCACCAACAACCGCGAAAACTCATATTTTACTTACGTTTGATTTATTCTTGGAATAACAAAACTATTTTTATCTTAATTTATTCTTATACAGGATATTTTTGAAAAAAACGCCCATTAATCATACAGTGCTATTCCTAATAAAAAACGAAGTTGAAAGTCCTCTACTATTTTGCAATTTTTACAATATTTTTTTTAGTTATCCAATGCAAAATGTCTAAAATCGACAATATAACTTTAAGGTATCTTTAAGGTATCTTATTTTTAAGAATTCTTTAAAAAATGTCTTCAAAATATTCAAATTATTTCACAAAGAACACTAAAAGATATCTTGAAATTATTTTATACATCGATTTTATTTGTTTATTGGATAATATTTAGAAATTAATATCTCGTTAACTATTGTGTTAAAATTACAAAATGATAGAGGACTTTTCGACTCAATCCATTCCCTATGCAAAAGATTTATCATTATTTTCCAAACACCCTATATATACAGTCATATTATTTTTTAATATCACAAAAGATATCAACTAAATAAAATTGATCGTAGAGAATTATAGATTTTTATATATGATACGTGAAGTAAGAATGTTTAATATGATGAAAAAATATTACGTTATATTTTGAATACCTCGTAATAATTTAATCGTGGAATAACACGCTTGACAATTGCCTTAATTTCCGTGACTCTTTAGCTTAATGAGTACGAGAAGGAAGGAGGAACCGTTGCTCATTATCATTCATAATCCTGTTCGTCAAAGAGAGGTCATCGGTTGTTTCTCTTCATAATGATGATGAAGATGAGGAGAAAACACGCATCTGCCATTTCTGATTTCCTTATTTCCTTTTCCACCGTTATTAAGAAATATTTATGCGTACCTACTCATGAGAAAGTAAGCCTACTTTAAATTATTTCAAGTGGCTTTTAACTTTTGACAAACTTTTTTATAGTCTACTGATTTATGTGAAAATATAAGTATGGAAAAGAACAAAACTTTTCATCGTTCATTTTGCTTCTACTTTTTTTTTTATTTATTACAGAAGCATAATAATTTATTTCGCATGTTACTATTACTTCATCGTGCGAATAAAACATGTATCAAGTCAGTTGTACTTTTTCCTTCATTCTCAAAAAAAAAAATGGAGATTACCCATGTATATCAAGTTCACGGATAAAAATACTAGTGTGCGTGATGTGGGGCGAGAGAAGCATAGAGCTATCTTGCATCGATCCGATTGAGGTAGGTCGAGTTCTCAAGGGAACCACGACTCTTATCCCAGTTCAGGGATAAATTCAAGGACAATACAATCGACTATGATTCAAAGTTCACATTGACGAGAATCATGTACTATCTTGTGTTATCTCATAACTAAAAATAAAAAAAAACCATTTGATCTCCATATTAATAACTATATCATAGTAATAAATGATAAATATTGTTGAATATGTAAAAATTATTTAAATTATTCTAACAATGTGTTTATGTAAAACAAAAACAATATTCCTTTCTATATATATTTTTAAATAAGTTTTAATTAAAAAATAATTTAATTATTTAAAATAAAATTGAAAATCTTGCTAATCGCAGATATCACTCTTTTATAACAAAGAAATATAAAAAACATATGGATGACACATCATTAAATTACTAATTAAAATAACTATTTTATATTCTCGAGCATACTGTTTTTATCTTTTTCTTTTTTTCTTTCTTTCTCTGTCTGAGCCTTGAATAACAACACGTTGAATTGCGCGAGTTGCGCAACAGGAAGGCGAACGTTTAAGCTAATGACCTTTAATGCAAACTTCCATTGTGCGCAGAGAGTCCACAATGAGGGTTAATACACAAAATGTACTCAGAAAACAAAAAAGGAGAGAGAGGAATTATGAAGGAAACTTGAGAGAATAGAGAAAGTATGGAAAATACACACACACACACACACACACACACACATATATATATATATATATATATACATACACAATTCTTTTTTTAAATATCTTCTTTCCAAAATTTGACACAAAAAACTTTCTTCCGAATTTCTAATCTGAATTTTCTATAAATACTATTTTAATTGCTGTTGCATTAGTTGCAACATACATATTATATTTTCGTAAAAATAGTCAATGAAAGTAATTTCATCTTGGCTTTCGAATGTAAAAATTTTTGAACTCCATAGTGATGAAAACTTTAAATTCAATTTAAATTTAACAAAGATAGATGCGAATACATAAACATTTCTTTCTAATATTGCTTTCTCATTTACGTTATAAATTATTACAAAATTATTACAATAGAGCGTACCTTACAACACCGCTTAAAACGCGAGTGACTAAACTTTCGTTCAATATCGTACTGGTTTTGAATTTAATCAGCACCAGCGACGAGAAGCAGGAAGATTACGTTACTTGGGAACAACTGCCTGAAAATGGCGTGATTGTTCTTACGTTGGCTTGACCATGGAGGGTTAATGGGTCTTTTATGTTACTGCGAACGTGGCAAAAAAATCTTGCTAATAGCAATGATCTAATCGGCAGTTCACATTTAGACAATCACATGAAATTAAAATTAAAAGAGATAGCATAAAACCTAGAAATTAATATTATATAATAGTAATATACACACACACACACACACACACACACACACACACACAAAATAAAAATAAAGAATATCTCGCACAAAAGATTTTTCGATAAGATATTTACACATCATTCATATTCTAGATCAAACGGTGAATGTATAATACGTTGCATTTGTTTTTCAAATACAAATACTTTTTAAAATACATAATTCGCTATTAAATATGTATCTATTAATGCACAAAAACAGGAATATATCTCAATATACACTAAAGCTTTTATCTCGAAAATAGCAGGAAATGAAACACGACGAAAGATACATATAAATACCATTTTCCATTAATTCTCTCTCGAGCTGATCGGAAATGCTACTAATCGACGTCGGTTCATTAAAAATCAATGTCCATCGAGTAAGACGTATGAAAAGATACTCACGAAAGAAAGGTCTCGCTTTCCATCTCTTCTAAAACAACTGAATTAAGAGAAAAGCTTTTCGACGTCGTTCTTACGCGAGCGGTCCTTTTAATTAATCTCTGCTCCCTCGAACACGAGTATCATTCAGAGCTTTAGCGCCACTCAGCATAGACCAACGAGGGTTCTGCACAATCCTCGAGAAAATTACGCGGTCCATCCTTTGTGAGGCAGACGTACGATTTCGTGCAGTTTGTTCATCTCATAAATTCGCAAATATTATTTAAGAAAGAAATGTTACGTAAGATAACAATTTTATAGACAAGAATTACAAAATTTCTGTGAAAAAGCGCCATAATTGATTAATTCAACTAAATTATATTAAATTATATCAAAAGTTAAGCAAATTCGGGTAGTTAATGCATCTTTCCATTAAAGTTTTATTTAGAAAAAACAGAATCACAGAATCGAAAGAGCTTATAAACAGATTGCATCTCTTACAGCGTGGCCTTGTCAGAAAAAGCGTAGTTCGCGAATATTTGCTAACGGAACAATTTCTTATCAGAGTTGAGCTAGGTTGAGATAATGAGAGCGATGTAATACGTTCAACGGCGAAATATAATACGTTCGGCATAAGCATCGGTTTTCGATGACACTTCGGTACACACAATACTACCCTCCTCTCACCTCTTATTTAAATTAACTTCACTGTAATTTCTTTTAAATAAATTTTTTACATAGTGTATATATAAGTCATTCACTTTAATTAATTATTCTCATTGTTATTGTTAATTTTTTATTTTGAAATATTACAGAGTATTTATATATTGTTCACCTCGTGCAACTTTAATTATGCAAGAACAGTAGATGAAAGAAACGGAGTATTGTGCGCTTGACATTTTGCCGGTTCAGTATTTTCTGCAAGCTGGCGCCGCTGACATTCGATGCATTTATCTTCGTCACAGCGCCCAAGAAACAATATTTACCGAGTCGCGAGATAAAGAGCCGCGGTTCGTGCGACGGACTGCAATAATAAACTATCGCGCCGATGTAACGCTTAGCGTATTCGAGTATTCGACGAAATGATAATATTCGGGTCGTTCAACCGTCTCGTGCATCTCAGAGAGAGAAAGAATTCACGAAGCTGCGAGAGTTACGTAAAAATAAACGATATGCTGGGTACGTACGTTTCCGCAACGTTTACAGTATAAAACAGTAGTTTTAATTACCTGGAAAATCAAAACGGATAATGGGTGCGGATTTATGACATGAAATTGCATTGCCGATTAAAGCGGGGAGCACAGACTCTTGCATAACGCATCACACATAAGGCATAAGAAATTCAACCAATCAGAATTCTTTATTTCTTTATGGAAGGAAGTTTAAGTGGTATATTTTCTTATGTATTACGTGTTATGCGTTATACAAAAATTTTTGTGCTCCCCGCTTTAAGATCGGCCGGGGAAAAATAATACATTTTGAAATAAAATACAGTGCACCGTAAACTGTCGCTGTTAGCAGCAGACTTCGAATACATCGTATTGTTATTAGGTACCTTACGAACATTGACCGCTTTTTATGCGTACATAAGTGAATAATAACGTGATGAGACGAGTATAAATAAATACTAGCGAAGGATGTTGAAAAAATAGCAACTGTAACTCTATTTAAAAATTATTGTAGAACATAGAATTCTGCTGGAATTAACGAGAAATGTCGCTGGAATTGCAACAAATTATCTCTTATAAAAAAGAATTTAAATTATCCCTTATATTTAAAGTCTATTAATATTAGTAATTGTTGGAATTTATTTTCAATTTACATACATTCGTAAAACTGGAGCAATACCTAACGGAAACTATAGTCAAAGTGGAAATATTTTTCTTTTTCTTGAACTTTAAAAAGGAAGTATCGTGCTAAGATTCGCAAAGTTAGCAGGCTATATTTTCAATTTTGATTTTTTAATATTAAAAGTGCTTTCTTTTAATAAGGAACTATGAGCATTATTGGAATTGTCAGTATTTTTTTTTTATATTGATAGAATGTCGCGCTAACTTTACAAGTACAACGACCGAGCGAGTCGAGTCGCGGACCACTCCTAGTTTTAGCATCTATATAAGCCATGTGTCGAGTTACTGCATCGTAGCACGCCACTTTCCTATTTCCACTACTCCTCCTGTCCGATTTATCGCTAGACACAGCCGCGAGGTCGTTCACATGAAATTTGTAACGTCTGTCGCGATTTGCACACATTTGAAATGCGTCTCCGCTCTATTTCCTAAATAAGCTTTTTGTATTTTCGCAAATTCCAATATTCTCTGTAAGCGTATATTACTATTGCAAAGTTGTATTCGATTTGAATACAACTCACATGTAAACTTCATTTTACACACGAAAAACGATAGTTATATCCAGCATCATTTTTAAATAAAAAATTATTTTGTTAATCAAATGACACTGTTAATGAAACAAATATGTCATGTTTTTGTTTTAATAAAATTTTATTCGTTCCATTAGTACTGTTATTATATATAAATCAACACGATTATTTTAAATTAAAATAATACTGTTGCTACATCATTTTTTTTTATGTATCTTTACTATTCATTATTTGCGGAAAGAAGATAGAGTGAAGCTTACAACACTCAAAGCGAATGACAAGAATCGTGAAAGAAATTCATCGAAACGATATCGAGACGATAGAAATGTGAAGAACATTCGAAAGATTCTTTTTTTTCCCCCTTGCCTCAACGGCGTCTTAACAGAGAGTCTTAACCAACAAGTTATCGCCATGACTTCCAATTCACAGTGGCAATCCTCGGATCTTAAGTGACTCCTCCAGGGAACGTCGCTGCTGCGTATCGGTATTCAGCGCACTAAAGGCAAACCTTGCATTTTGTAATTGTATTCGCATCGTAACGCTCAACGCAGAAAGGGGGTAAACCCACCCTCGATACGCGGAAAGGGTTACGCGAGATAGAGAGAAAGAAGGAGAGAGAGCAGAGCAATTGTTACGGGGACACGGTTGCCATGGGAGGACTCGGGGGGTGTTTCAAGAGCTTCCAGCGGTTTACAATGGTGCCCTGGTTCCTCCAGGCTCCCCTGTCCCCTCTTTCGTTCACCCTCCTCTGCTGCTGCACGGCAATACGTGCACACACACACGCTCACATGAGATCGATCTCCCTCGAGTTACCTAACGGCTCTCGTTAGGCCGGCCGGTCGGCAAAGCTGAGAGAACCGGTATTATTGAAAAACTGGAACCAGCAGCCGCCGTCGGTTCGTCGACGAAACACGCTCGAGAACGGCCACGGAGAGCCTTATTGCGCAACAATTTAAACCGATAAAAGAGTGTAACGCAAAAATATTACACGCCTTACATTTGTGCATTCTAATGTCGCTGCGTAAAGTGCGAAGGATATAGGAATGTATATAGCGTGTTAAAAAGCCTTCATTTAAATATTAATTCAATAATTCAATTGCATATGATATTTAGATATTATCGATGATAACAGTATTATATAGCAAAATTGTTCCTCAATCACAATTATGACTAATTTTATGATCGCGACAAATATGACCCCGCGCATAAAAAGTCGAATGAATAATCGCTCGAATTTTTCTTGTCAATAATAACAGCAATAGTTACGAATAATGTAGTACAGCGAATAACGTCATCGAATTTGTATCAAGAACGTATCGCAGATATTAATTAGCCGCGTCATTAACTGCTTTAATTGTCAGTCAGAATCGTAGCAGATTTTCTAACAAGACTACAGTCCGGATGGTTCTATCACAAGATAAGTTATTTTAAACTTGGCAAAAACATATCCTAGTTCAGAGGGAAGAGCCGAATAGTTGCTTTACCAGTCCAGTTATCCTTTCTTTTTCGGTTCCCGCAAACAAGCATCAAAATGGCAGGCAATTTGGAGGTCGAGGCCAGGTCTTAGGTCAAATTTTGTTAGGCATTACGGA
>Ga0157364_1005417_pt1 | contig 12986 bp, 4 predicted proteins | sample AttsexASBM2_FD_111476 | JGI IMG/M metagenome (GOLD analysis project Ga0157364, IMG submission 111476) | Fungus gardens microbial communities from leaf cutter ant in Ribeirão Preto, State of São Paulo, Brazil - Atta sexdens ASBM2 | ecosystem: Host-associated > Fungi > Mycelium > Unclassified ... | reverse complement strand
AGAGAGAGAGAGAGAGAGAGAGAGAGAGAGAGAGAGAAGATATCTGCATGAAGAGACAAAGCCGTCGAGTGACGGATGAGAATTTATTACATCCAGACAAGGCGAAATTGAGGGAACTGACCGGAAGAGGCAAGGGGTTGTAGGTGATAGAGGGCAATATAGAGAGACAAGCGACATGGGAATGTCGCAGTAGAACGTAACAGTGTGTCGCTCTTATTACACTTTTTTATTATTTATCATCCTTCATAAATTCTGTCCTCACTCCGGGTACGCTTACTCTTAAAATGAGGAGCATTGGAGAAAACGGGATATCAAACATTAAATCAATACGTTATTAACAAGATTGGAAAGAGTAGTAGAAAGAGTCAACTGTAAAAATTATGATACACAAATAAATAAATTAATCCTGATGAAAAAATTTCTCTGAAATTTCATTAAAATATTGTTGAAATTGTTTTTCGTTTTGGAATACTTTTCAGTGGAATTTCAGTGAATTTTGCTGAAATTTCAGAAAAACAAAATTAATTCTTCTATTTTATTGCTAAAATAAATATTACTGATTAGCATCATACTCCAGAGGGCACACGACAAAATTATGATTAAAAAAACATTCTCTCTGAATTTGATATTAATTTCATAATACTCTCAAGCGATCACCCATCCTAAGCTAAACCCAATATAGGCGTGCTTGACCTCTGCGATCGTATAACAGGAACTATTCCTTCGATAATTTACGAATATCTATAATGCTAATAAACGTATAGTTATAATATATATATTTGATCAAAGATGTTGTGGAAAAAATGGAACACGTTTAAAAAAAGCAATTAAATGTATTTAATTATAATATTATAAGAACATTATATTCTTACACATAATAAAATTTTTATGTAAAAAATAAATGTAGAAAAATTATTTTCGCGTATTCGTAATAATTTTGTAATATTTTTAATGAAATGTTAAATATATTTTTAGAGAATTTATATATTTAATATATTTCTAGAGAAATGTTATAAAATTTTTGAAAACATTTTTGGACAAATTTACAGCAGTCTAATTTTAGCGATTTGTGAGTACTTTCGCTGAAAAAAATCACTTTTAGTGAAATTTAAATTAAATTTCAGAGATATTTTAACAAATTTTCAGCAAAATTCTAGAAATAATTTCGATTTAAATAATTTCAATAATTTTTTAGAACTTTTGTTGAAAAAAATTATATGACTAATTTTAAAAAAATTTTAGACAAATTTCAGAGAAATTTCAGCAAATTTTAGCGAAATTTTCTGACAAACTTGCGGAGAAATTTCAATTCAATTTCAAGGATTTTTCAGTATTATTGCTGAAAAACTCACTTTCAGCAAATTTTAGCAAATTTTAGCAAATTTTAATAAATAATCAGCATTTTCGCTGAAATGTCAATTTCAGCAAAATTTCTGCAAAGTATCAACAAAATTTTCCACCAGGGAATCCACATGATACATTAGATATGTATAATAATATGATTAATGAATTTTTATGTTTTTAAACTTTAATAAACTAGTTTGATTTTAATAATCCTTTTATAGTAAATATTTATCTTTACATAGCTAGATCCAAATAACTTTTAAATGACTTTGACATTGACTCTCAAGGAGATCAAGATCATCAACTTTTTTCGTTGAAAAGTTATTAGCAAAATAATTTTAATGAATAATATACAATTTTCAAACATAAAGTATATGTTTTGTATATTCTACATATACTTTGATATAATTTACATAATGCTTTTCTTTCATGCTAAAATGGGATAAAGCAGATATTTCGCGAAGAGAAGTTCATCCTATACTCAAACTAGAGGCGTTCGAATTTCCACGGGTAGCGAAGTCTATCCCACCTCCCCCCTTGCCCAGAGGAATCCGACTTTCCACGCAAAACGAGGTCCATTTTCTCTTCTACCTTAGGGTATCCGACTTCACGCGAAGCGAGGTCCATATCTCTCACACTCTCTTCCTGTCTAGGAGAGTTAAAAAATATGTACCTTATGTTTAAAAATTAAATATTCATTAAAATTGTTTTGTTATTAATTTTTTTAATGAGCAAGCAACGGAAAAAAATTATTGATCTCTTTGAAAATAGAGATCATTTGAAAATCATTTGGGCTAACTATGTAAAGGTAAATATTTACTCCAATAAATGTTAAATATAAATGTTAAATATAACAGATATTTCGTAAGTCACGTATTCTTGCATTCATAAATGAGCTAGTCATATTATATAATCGCTGTAAATGATTTTTAGATTGTTCATATGACAAGAGCATTAGTATAAGTTATTGCTTACAACTGAAAATCAAATTTTGGATATGATTTTTTCAGTGATCCGCATTGCGTTCTTTTGAAATATATTTAAATATTGTATATTAACTGATAGATTTAATTGACTTTAAGAGGATTCTATATATAATTTTGACGTTATAACAATTTTAATTATTACGTACATGTTTGAATTATAAATGAAATTGATTCTTCAGGTAGTTTTATGAATTTAAATTTGGCTTTAATTTGGATTTTTAATTAAATCTGAATTTTTAATATTATAATAAGTTTAATAATAGCTCTTTATAATTCAAGCATTTCTGAGTGGCAATTTAGTTAACTTTTAAAATAGCTTGTCAATTTTAAGAAGCAAAAACGATACTGTGGCGATGGAATAATAATTGTCTCGCATGATCTCAAGCTAATCCAACTTGAAATCTACCAGCGGCATACTAATTCGGGTACTTTTAGACTCGCATGACCCGGCAGTAGCAGGATGGAATCGAGAATCCATTAGCAACCAATTGAAATTCCGATCCAGTCCGTTAAAGAGTGAAGTATTTAAATACTTTCTTGCGGGCAACAGACACTTTTTGCTATTATTATAGTTTCGCGAAAGTCCATTACCGTTGATAGTTACAAGATTAATAAATTTCTTAGTTTGAAAGCACAGCAAAAGTGAAAATTCCAGTATTATAAGTCAAAATTTTTTGTAAATATTTATAAAAAAATTTTCTCTTTCGCAATTCAATGAGAATTAATAATGGGAGCAAATTTAATTTAATTTCCAAATTTAATTTAATAATCCAGAAGTAATTAATTATTTAGAAAAATGATATCCTTTTTATGTACATACAATAAGAACTGCTGGTTAAAATTTTATTTTCTGCTAATAATTTCTGTTAATCTTATTGAAATGTGAAAATGAAAACTTTAATGAAATAAAATGAATGAAATGCAAAATAAATAATGCAAAATAAATCTGATGAAAATGATTAAGCAACAAAATATATTAATTTGATCATTAAATAACTCAAAAAGAGTTAAAGAATAATTGATTTAATACCAAAACATGAAAGAACATGTGGCAATAGATAAAAATAATTTTTTAAAATAAAATTTGTGATGATATTACTAATGTTCTCTTTCTAACAAGATCTTACTGATTTTTATATATAATAAATATATAAATAATAAATTTAGATTCCATTTCAAATGTATTTCATGAATGATTAAAAATAAGCAGATTTTTATATTATTGAATTTTACATTGCACGCATAGTGCGTTAATAGTTCCTTGCACAGAGGTTGCAGCAGTTTTCCTAAATTACGGAAATTACGGGGCTATGCCGGTAGGAGTTGGGTGGCGGCAACGACCAGGTATTTAAATTGGATTCAATTTGGATCGGTGCCAGGCAGGCGCTCGTGCCAACCGTTGAAAGATGCTCATAAAAGATGAAACTCTCGGCTCATCGTCGAACGAATTAATCGCCATCTCCTCGGCAAATCGAGTTGCTATTAAAGAAGTCGCAATGCGAGTTTGATAAACGATCTGACCTAAAATCATCGAGATTCATGTCGCATTCAACACTGTTTTTTAACATTTACATCATTGTTTTTTATCAGAGTTTCAAGTTCTTGAAAAGTAATACCTATAATTTTTATTAATTTTTATTTACGTATTTGTATATCCATCTTATTAACGTAATCATTATCGATTTGAATTAAAGAGTTTGTTGAAGATTTATATTTTGTACTTTTATATAAGAGAAAAAAAGAAAAGAATTTTTAAATTATTTTATTAATTTCTTCTTTAAAATAGATTAATTTCTTTTAAGTAGACATTAATAATTATTATAAAAAATCTTGTACATTAATGAGTTTTTCTATTTAAAAAAAAAATAAATTTTTTTTATAAGAAATATAATTAACAAATTCCCTTTATAATATTTTTTCTCAATTTTTCGTAATGTAATTTAATTCTTAAAACTTAAAACTTAAAACTTAAAACTTAAAACGATACTGGAATTTCTTTTTATCGCAGTGCAAAACGTTTCCATGCAATCCCAATCTGGAAAATTTTCCATCATAAATATTTCAAACGGCGTCATTTCGACTCGAGAAGGCCCGAGGTCGTTTCGCGGACGAACGACGACGTTCTTCGACGTGACTTCCGAAATTTCGTCGGAATGCTATATTCTCGGCAGCCGCCATCGAGGAACGCGATCACGCGTGACACGTGTCGCGCGCACGTACACTCATCAACTGCCAAATAAAACATTTGTCAAATTCAGTTCTGTCGAATGAGAAAGGCTCTCTCCGATTTTCTTTGACATTTCGTAGAAGGAATAAGCAACTTGTCCGAAAGTAATATTCGAAGATAGATAGAAGCGAAATGATAGAAAGTAGATCATCATCATCATCATCATCATATATATATATATATAGCTTCTATTAGCTTAAGGTCCGATTGCTTTGACTTTAAGTGAGACTTAAAACTCTATCTACCTCTTTTTAAAGCCAAAAAAAGACAGAGACAAAAAGAGTTTTAAACCTCACTTAAAATCAAAATAACATTGGTGCAATCGAGCCTAAATAATCTTCTAAAAATATTTAATAAAAAATATTTAATAATCCATTATCTTTTTTCCTTGTTGCTAAGATTTATTGCTATTATTATTTTACAGCCCTGAATAAGCCTCAGTCTCCTCCAGAATTTGTTTCTATACGTTTCCCTATCCAGAGTTTTCCGTCTCCATTCTCTAATTCCAATTTTTATGTATTTTTGATATTATCCAGAAATCTAGTGTTTGATCTTACCCGTCCTGTTTGTCCCATTAGCTTTTCCAATAATGTTTCCTAGTATATAAATGATAATCGTCATGAATGATAATGATGGTAAGGTCATTACCATTCATCCTTATTACATGTCTTATCCATCTGAGCCAATCCACTTTAATTAACTTAATCACATTCGGCTCCCTAAAGAATCTGCACAACTGAAAGTTATATCACTCCAATATATCTCCATACATCTCTTTTCATATATTGACGACTCCATTTTCCATAATATCCTATTATTGTTCCATCCTTTCTTGTGTATTCACGTTTCTGAGTCATACGTCAGTACTAATTTTATCAATGTTTTGTAAAATTTGCTCTTTATTTTTCTGTTGATATTCTGTGATATTAATTAGGACAGCGAAGTAATATCTGTTAGTAAGATCCTTCTTTTTATTTCTGTGTTATTGTTATCATTAGTTATCAACAATCTCAAATATACAAATTCTCTGATCAATTCTATTTCATTATTATCGATCCTCATTGTTTCCTGCTTATGTCAGCACTGTTTCGTTGTTCCGAGCATATACTTTGTCTTACTGATGTTTATTGAAAGTCCCATTGCGTTTGTTGCGTTTTTTAGAGCGATGAAGGCTTCCTTGATAACTCGTTCTGATTTATTTATTATGTTAATATCATCCGCATAAGCGAGGATTTGGAGAGACTTGTTAGATTATTCTATTCCTTGTGATTCCGGATTGTTTTATAACTTTCTCCAGAGCCAGATTAAGGAGTATAGACAGTGCATCTCCCTGTCATAGTTTGTAGATCTTCATAATTTTCGACAGTTTTCCTTGTATTCAGATTTTGCATTGAACTTTAGTCATCGTTATCTATACAAGTTGATATTTCTTAATTTTTGGGTTGTCTTCCTGTTTTATATTTGATATTCGAGTTCGCAGGTAGTTACTACTAAGAAGTGAATCTATGTTTTCTCCTCTATAGCTCTGGCAGTCTATCACATGTAACCTATGTCTTGTATTTATAAGTACTTGATTCTGGTTTTGTTATGTTGCCATTTGGTGACATCTAAATAGCTAAATAGTTTTGTATATGACATCTAAATAGCTAATAGCTTTGTTCAAGCATTGTGTTTAAGGTGCCTCTAGATACACATGTATATGACCAATGTATGCCAGATTATCAAATATTACACACATACAATTATCCATGAATATAAATAAATTTAGTGAATGTATGCAAAGTTGGTCTATATTGGCTAAATCTGGAGACACCTTTATTATTGTTATGTTCATTGATGCCGCAAAATTGATCAGCCACTTCCCGTTTCATTTGAATTTTGTAGACTGTGTGCTTCTATTATTGGATGGAAAGTCCTCCCTCTCTACTTTGGCGTTCATATTGTCTTATTTTGATGTCATTTTGTGTCGATCGCGTATATCAATATCGCTAATACTCTCTCCAATTCACCATAGAAAGTTTCCTAATCTTCAGATTTCTCCTCAGTTGGTGCGTATTCGTTGAGTAAGTAATTAAAGATCTCCTTTTTTATTTATATTCTTGCATTTAGAATTTTGCATTTAGAAAACGCTATCACATTCCCCTTTCACATATTCTTGTAATTGGTACAAGTTGTGCGATTTCTTCACCACAACACCCTATCCTATCCAACGTATATTTTGTAACGCCAATATATCCAATTTATATTCATCTATAACTTCTAGCAGCGCCCTGAGTTCTATACAACTCCAGTTCTATACTAATATTCAGGTATTTCACGATCCTAGTCTCATGTCCATTCGTGGTTTGCCAGTTCTTAAGGGTCGTCCGGCTACATCTTCCTAAGAATTCGTAACATTGCTTTTTTACATAAGGAAAAAAAGTCGTCTAGTTTAATCTCCTTTTCGAAAAATCATTTCTTCTTTCTTCGTTTGGGTTACTTATACGGGATACACTGGCTTAATGCTTGCTTGGAAGTGAAAGTAGAGATTGAGTAGCAAAGGCTACGTGGTGTTATCAAGATTCAATCATGCAATTCGCACACACTACTCCGATTTATTACTATATAAAGTAAAATATCGGTATTTTCTCTCGATTTGTTTCTTAATTTCTATACTATTTTATACATTTCCGCTGCAAAGCTTTAGTTTTTTTTAGTTTTTTCTAAATCAAGCGCGGCAGAAAATGGCGCGGCGCCACTGGCGATTTTTACAATTAGCAAGTTTTTAATGTGTTATACAAACGCGTTTTTGGTTTTTGGCGCGAATCAAATGCCGTTACCGTCCCACATATTATCTCAATATTTTCTCATCCTCTAAGATAACACAAACATTGTCCTGAGAATAATTATGGGAACATTTGTCCTCGTATTTTCCTCGCTCACTTTTTAGATTTAATTTATGCTAATTCCTAAAGATTAAAATATATGTAACACGTACTTTTATCTCTTTACTTTCTTAAATACAAAATTTCGCAAGCAACTGTAATAGGATATGTCATAAAAAGAACAAAATAAGCTATATTTATATAGTTTATTTTGCTTAAAGATTTTAACGATATTATAGTTTTCATTTCAGACTTTTAAGCTAAACTTATTCTTATTTTGAATTGTTTTTATCAAAAAAAATTCATTACACACCAATTTGTCTACAAAAATGTTTCTATTTAACTCACGTGATAATAAAAATGATAAAAATCTTGAAAACATTAGGTGACGAATTTTTATGTAATCACTTTGCAAACTTATTTATGATATTAACTACAAATTTGTTTGTAAAAAATAAATTGCACATTATAATAACAGAAAATTTATATTAATTTGCAAGAATCGAAAAAATTTTTTCTAATGGATACAGAAACAAATCTGCTATCAATTTGAATTAATGACAAGAAATTTACGATGTGCTTGTTTTAATTCTGCTGTTATTATGCGAGAGAAATGGTGACACGATGGCCGCAATGAATAAGAACAGTTAATAGAATATTTATATCGAGTCACCAGGGTGCTGGATTTTGCGAAGCATCACGGGAATTGAGATATGAACGATCCAGAGAGAAATCCATAGTTTCCGAGTTAGAGAGAAAAATAAAAACAAAGAGAAAAAGAGAAATAATTAGAATAATTGTAGAATGTTCATTCTGCAATGCATCTGTGTATTGAGAAAAAGAAATGTACAATTGGCGAAAATGTTTGTAATGATCATTATTTGATTGTTTGTTAAACCGACAAGATATATTTGATTATTGCGGAATGTTCATTCTCTTAAATTTTAATATGTGACGAGAAAGACAATTTTTGACTTCATTTACAATAATTATTAACTGGTTGTGGCCATTCTTTATAAGCTGGAGTTTTTATAACCACTTATCTTTGAAACTCTGTTATTGAACAAAATTTACTAATGTTGGAATACGACTTCTTATCTCGCGTTTGCTCCATAACAATCACATTCAGGAAATTTAGAAATATTGCGATATAATATTTGCGATGTAATATTTCAAATTATGTTTAAGAGATATAGGTTGAAGATTATTCAAAGTTGAAACGTTCCAATTTTTTGTAATAATTTATTATTAAAGTTATTATACGCATGTTTACAATTACCATTGACACTTATAACATTTCTTTATATTTATTTTTATAAATTCATATTATTAGAAGCATTCAAGATCCAGTTTCGATTAAACATATATAAACATTGTTCCTGAGTTATTGTGTGCTCATATTATATGGTTCTAATAAAACGTTTATTATTGTTTGTCGGTGTAATTATGCAGAATAGGATCTTTTCCGAATTTCGACATTATTCGGCTGCAATGTTGATAATAATTTTTGTTATGACTCAAATAGTGATAATAAAGGGGGGAAATTGAGAAATAAAAAAAAAGTTTTTTTTTTTGAAAATTATATATACTAAAACGTTATATATATTATAGTAGCGCATAGAGGCGCACACATAGGGGCTTTCATCCCATCTCTCTCTGCTACAAATGGCTTTAGAATGCCATCATTATTACTCAGTATATGAATAGAAGTAGATATATGTGTATATATTTTTCGACCTCTCCCGATTTATTATCACTTGTATCAACAAAGATTATTATTGCAATTGAAAAATATCGAATATTGAAATATATCGAAATTCAGAAAAGGTTCTATTGTAAATAATTATCCGAAAACGAATCAAATTCGAATCAAATTTTCCTGGATTTACATTAAAAACTGATTTAAAAATAATAAAGTATTTTCAATAAATTTCAGATTTTTTAAATAAACCGATTTTTTTTAAATAAACAGATTTTTATAAAACCGATGATTTAAAATTTCGAACTTATTCGAAATTATTATTATGCATTCGAATCTTTCGAAAACAAATCGAATCAAATCCATTATAATTCGATTCGATTCGATTCGAATTTGAATAATTATTCACACACTTTTCTAGTAAATATATAGAAAAAAATTGTTTACAGTGTAGTATAATATAGAAGAAACCGATTATCATGAATCGATTATCAAAAAGCAAAATCGCTAAGCAGGGGATGGGGAGGGAATCGTACACCCTTGGGCGGGAGAGAAGGAGGAAGGTGGAAGTCGTTTAGCATGAAGTCATGTGCCCCTATGCGATAAAGATAAAGTAGAATAAATAATTTAAAAAGTAGGTAGACTATATATTTTTCGACCTCTGACTTATTATCACTATTTGAATCATGACAAAGATTATTATCATCATTGTAGCCGAAAAAAAAGTCGAAATTTGGAAAAAGTCCTTTTCTGCATAATTATCATCTGGCATAATTGTTTCTTTATTATGTTCTAATGTAATGATACAATGATATTTAGAAAGTGAGTTCTCAAAATTGGACTTCGAGATAAAAACAAAAAAAGTTTTGATAATATGATATATTATACATAACACGTTTATTTACTGCGCACGTTTTTATTATATATTTGCGCTGTAAACCTTAATAAAAAGAAACATGAAATATTATCAATTTGTTATATTAATTGCTACTCGATAGATGACGATTTCGTTTTACAACATAAGTTGCTGACAAGTTATTACCTAAAATTATCATATCATGAAAACATCAATTTATCAACAAATGTGGTCTCATCTCAGTTGCTATAATTCTGATAGCAACACAGCTAGGATTTGTGAGCAACATGTCAGCTGTAATACGTTCTTATATGAATAGTTTTACAAGAATTTGATTGGAGAATTGAACATTATGAATGAAGGAGAACCCATGTGTTACGTTGTACATTTATATTTACTATATCCATTACTATAATCCATATTTACATTATGTTTGTATTTACTAGTCTCATTTTGTAATCGGCTGTTATTGCAGATGTCCTGACAGTGGGCCCCGGGCCACCAGGATGCCGACAGACGACGACTATGGCCGAAGAGATCGTCTCCTGTTGCACCAGCACCCGATCGCACAATACGGATCCTCATCATCCCCGCTTCCCGGATCGAGCACGAGTTCCGGCGGCGTGGGGACTCAGATTGGTTCCAATAATCTCGGTGATTGCTTTAAGCAGCAAATACAGCAACAATCGTCCGACTTGCGTTCGGTCACGAATACAGCAAGCCAATCGGGTCAAGAACGTCACCAGTCGGATCAACAGACCCAAAGCAACGAGCATGTCGGGACCCGAATGGTTGATCGACACGAGAAATCCGTGTCGGAGAAGCCTACAATTGATTTCTCCAAATGCGGAGAGAGTCGTCCGTCGAGTTGTGAGCGCTATGGGCATTATCAGACCCAAAACAGTGAGCATGTGGGAGGATGGGTGGGGGTTGAGCGGCACGAGAAGATCGTGGATAAGTCTTGTATCGATTACTCAAAGTGTGGAGAGGATCGTCAGCCGAGTTGTGAACGTTTCGGACATTATCAGGCTCAAAGTGGCGAGCACGTGGGGAGTCGAATGGGGGGCGAACGGCTCGAGAAATCATCTGATAAATTGTCGGTCGATTTTACCAAGTGCACCGCCGATGGTCGACAGTCGAATTGCGAACGTTTCGGGCATTATCAGACTTCGACATTTGGTCAGTCCTCGTTGCAGGGACACTATGGCGGTGCACACGCAAGTGCTGATCGTTTCACGCGATTCAACGACGTCAGTACGTTGCACGGCGAACAACGGGCCCCGAATGATCGTTACTCAGTCTGTAACCCGGAGTTGCGCTTTGACACGACAGGCACGAGCGGGTCCAGCGAATATGCGAACACGAATGCGCTCACAAGCTCTTTCGTTTCGGAGACGTTCCCATCGCCGCCGTCGCCAGCACCAGCGAACGACCGCTTCGTCCCACCACCGCCATTGTCACCCAGTCCGAGCGAGAAGTATGCCTCGAGCCAGAGTTTGGCTGATTACCCTTCTGCTGATCGCATTTTGCCCCCCAATTCTCCGGGGCCCAAGTATGGTGCCGACAATGCCACTACAGCATCATCGATGCCCGCCAAGGAGCGCTTTGCTTCCGCCGAACGGCTGCTGGCCAATCAGCAGTCAGATACAGGCGACACTAAGGATCAACAACGCTACACTGGACCACCTGATCGCCTGCTTTCGGGATCCTCTCCGATCCTGGGAGGACTTCAGACTGGACTCCAGAGTAGCGCGGTCTATGCTAAAGATACTCGCTACGCCGCCATTTCCGCTGATAGGATATTATCCTCCTCGCCAATACACGCTCCGGTACCTGAAAGATTTGTTGATAAATCGGAAAGGTATTTGGGTGAGTCACCCATTCACGATAGGTATCCACGACAAGACCCACCAGCACATCACGAGCGGTATTCGGCGATGGCGACGACCACTGAGAGGTGAGTTCAAATTAGCTTAAATTGATTTTGAGCAATAATTTTGTGAATTTATGAATTGCTGCAGTAATCAATTGTGTAAATTTATTGAATTCATTTTATATACACATATTTAATGTCGAATTGTTAGATTTGCTACATAATTCACAATGAATTATAAATCGTGCTCGGTTCCGAAATGTACTTCATGTCTCTTCCATTTGGAATGTCTGCAGATTCCTCTCGAATTCGCCTAATCCTGAGAGCGCGCATCAGCGCTATTCATCATCAGACCGCTCATCACTTCAGACTTCCTCAAGTAATACCGAGCAAACTCGACGTCTCTACACCGACAGAGGAGTCGAGACGATTTGCCAGAAGTATACTGATCGGTCCATCAGCTCTCCAGCGTCCGCTGACTTCGGTCGATACTCAAGTTTCTCGGAAGTCGGCAGTCAGACGCGATACGTGTCCAGCAATGATCGTTTTAACGACCTCGCTCTACAGCGTTGCAGTCAATCGCGATCGATTGATAGGTTCTCCAGTGATCGATACCTGGCTGGATCGTCACCCGCACACGATGGCAGGCTATCTAATGCCGAAACGCCGCGTTACATCGTTTCTTCTACTGAACGTCTGTTGGCACCGACATCTTCTTCGTCATCCTCCTCGTCAGAGACTGATAAGTGTGCGTTTTGCTTTAGTTGAGCTAAAAATAGAAAATGTGTTTTGCGCTTGATTTATTTTTTGTTCCACTAATATTTGGATTCTTAGTTTTATGAATTATTGATATTTGATCACTTAAATATCCAAGAGCTCTAGTTATATCTTCAAATTTTAAAACTTTTACTCCACAAAAACTTAGTATCATAAAAATATCATAGTACATTCCGTAAAAACTTGGTACCATAGTAATATCACAACACACTGTCAAAGTCTTTTCAAGAATAATAAATAGATGAATTTAAAAAATTAAAAAGACATCAATTATATATATATATATATATATATATATATATATATATATATATATTTTTTATATTTTTCTTTTATTTTTTTTTTTTTTATAAACTTTCT
>Ga0157364_1005415_pt1 | contig 12989 bp, 1 predicted proteins | sample AttsexASBM2_FD_111476 | JGI IMG/M metagenome (GOLD analysis project Ga0157364, IMG submission 111476) | Fungus gardens microbial communities from leaf cutter ant in Ribeirão Preto, State of São Paulo, Brazil - Atta sexdens ASBM2 | ecosystem: Host-associated > Fungi > Mycelium > Unclassified ... | reverse complement strand
AAGATGCTCAAATTGGATGCTAGAATGTTAAAATTTTTTATATTGTCATCAACACTTAAGCATTTCATATAATTATTTTGATAATCCAACAAAATTATTTTCACATTTTATGATGATCTAAAATTTTTAGATACTTTGATAAAACTATTCTTTCCATGTACTTATATAATTTTTGCATATGCGCTTTACACATATTTATTACATGTATGTATGTACATATGTGTACAATAATTATATATATGTCAAGCATATGCAAAGAAATATACAATTATCATTTGAATAAATTAATTTATTGTAACAAGGTAACAACAAATTTTTTAAATTAATGGTATATATTTTATAAAAAAGTTTTTTTAATGTATAAAATATTATCAATTTTTACGTGAAATTTATTGCAATAAATTAATTTATTCAAATAATAATTATTATAGATGTTACTGCATCTAAATAAAAGAAAAGCATAGATTCTCTTAAAAAAGTTATCTTTCAATTGAGGCTACTTATTCATATTATTTTATTCTCTTTCCATTTACAAACACCGAGACTGGTTGCATCTGGTAATACTACATTTGTACTATGGACGCATCTCGGAATGTCTGACGATAATGATCAACGTTGAAGTGGGGTGGGTGCTGACGAAGAGATGGCTCTACGAAGCAAGGATGCGGCGGGAATGAAAAGATAAATAGAGAGACAAAGAGAGGGAAAGAGACAGAAGAAATGAAGGCGGTAATTCGAGGCCCGGAGGTGAGTGAGCAAGGTATGCTAGTACCAAATGAGATTGGTTCGCTCTGACCATGCAGGACAACTTTTGGGTCCTACTCGGCCCGCCTAAGTCCTTTCCACATCCTCGATGAGGCTCACTCCACTCTCTACAGCATCTCCCCCTACCATCGCAACCGGCCTCGACGGTGTTGAAGTTCCATTACCAGCGACGCCCGATCCAGGCGTCCCGCCATTTTAAGAAATTTGGCGATTTACATTTATTCCGCCCGAGATTTTTATGTTCGCTACGCGCCGCGAAGAATCGTTACCGTTACGAGAGATGATCATAAAAATTCGCGTGCTTTCAGGTGAGCGTAATACACATTGTGATATGACAAATGCTTAAGACAATTGATTATTGGATTAAATATGTGGGGCCTGCTGAGTAATTAACTAAGTAAATAACTCAAATTTTTTATTATTTAAAAAATTTCCCCTTTTTCTTTTTGAATACAATAGTTTTCAAAAATTTACTTGATTTTATAGAAATTCGATTAACCATGTCAGATCTCCTAGATATATATTTAAGTAATTGGTTGGCCCATCCTGGAAAGTGTATGACACACAGACATGATCTTCCCCACTCTTGCCTTCGAATGTGCCCAACTTGCTTCACTACTACCATTGGGCATCGAGTTACTAAGTTCTCCTCCCTTTCCTTAAGAAGTCGTGCTTCTAAATGTGCCAAATGCATTCTTTGTTCGGTTGGAATGTAGAAGTTCTATAACTGACCGAATTATATTTTGCCTTTCTCAGAATGAGCTAAATAAAAATACCGAAACTTACATAGAATTTGGTTCTATTAAAGATATTCTATATTTTTACACGCTTTTATTGGAAGTAAAATTCTTTCAATATAAAATAATAATGATAGTAAATTGCAAAAAATGCATATTTCTTATCATAATCAACTCTTTAACTAAAAATAACAAAACAAGTTTATTACGCTGCTATTTAAACAAAAATAGATTAAAATTTTATTAATGTATTTTTCTAGAAGTTATATAACAAATATTTTGGCATATTATTCATTAGTATTGAAAGAGAAATTCTGTGCTCTGATCGCAAGATCAACGATGCAATGCCCGCTCCTTCGGGACGTATCTAATTGCCCGCAATTTCCGTCTTCCGGGTACGATGTACGTGAGCCCGCATTAATTGCCCTCAGGGTGACGCACATCTGCGTTCGTTGTTGCGACGTGCGTGATATGCCGACTCCAGAGTTGTCACGGTTGTATGTACCGAGAAGAACGGTGCAACGATTTCAATTGTCCGCAATATGGCCGCTAGCTTAGCTTCTCGACTAGGCTTCATAGTCGTTATCCTTGAGAATACGCCGTGCATCTCCTTCGTTTTGTTTCAGTGTATGCGGATGGAACGGGCGGAAAGGTAGCGAATGAGAGAGACGAGTAGGAGGAAAAGAGGGACGAAGGTAGTCGAGGAACCACGCCACAATGAGGACCCGAATGTTGCAAAACCGCCTGTGTCTGTGACGGTACCGGTCGGCTTCTACAAGAAATGATAATTGCTGGTATCCCCATCCCGCGTGCTGCACAGTTCGTTCTGATCTATCCACTCCCCTTTTCCTATCAGCTCCTACCTACCTGTACGATTGGTATTGCCAGAGCTACCCTCTTTTCACGGGGGCCACAGTTATTAGAGCAAGGGGTCCAAGAATATTCTTGAGGACTCCCTCTGTGCCGTTCAACGAGCGTCGAATTCTCTTGGAAATATAGACCAGTATTATGTTCCGAGACGCTTCTCCAAGCGTGATTATTGGTTTTGTTTCTCTTCTCGTTTTAACCTGGCTTAGTATTCAAACGAGAATCGCGTGAGGATGGATAAGCATTAAGAAAAGATGGTTAAAGTGAAAGAGAGATGGATACGAGTGATTTATTATCATCTGAATCGCCATTGGTAACGCGAAAATAATAGTAGATAGTTCTTTGAACGTAAATCAAAAGGTTTAATTCTTACTTTTGCCTCCTTTTCCTGGCCTGCTAAACAGTATTAATTTCATTTCTCTGCAAAAAGAGTTGACACATTTAGAGAATTATTATTAGTTAGAGAGATTGCTCCAAACTAAACACCGAAAGCCTAGATAGTTGCAATCATAGGATGCAGCGCAGCGGCGCGATTCGACTTCGAATTAGTGTTCACTCTAAATTGAGCGGCGTTTTTATAAGGCCGGGACCTAATTGCGGAACGGCGGTAAATTTTTTGACAGACCGCTCCCATGAAAAATCACTCGTCAGATATACAATACTAGCCTCTGTAAGGCCAGTCATCGTGAATCACGGCTAAAAACCATATGTTCTTGACCGACTGCGCTATGGAGTCATTGAGAAAACGGTTGTAATGAAAGACCACCCAATGGGTACTTCGTGCTGATCGGCAAATCAACGGAAATTCTAGTCAACAACCCCTCATTATGCTCTTCATTATTTTGCAGTTGCAATTTACTCACGCATAATCAATTCTGTCGTACTTTTCCTCTTTGATATTCAGACACACGTTTGCATATCATGAACCCTCTTTAAAATTACTCTAACGTGTAAACTCTGAATAAATAAATATTTATAAGGACTAAAATACTTATTAAGTAATTTGTATGATAATAAATAAATTAAATATTTTTCTTATTTTTTTATTTTTTTCATATCAGAAATGTGTGATAGAAAAAAATTCTCTCTTCGATTTTATCTTTTTCATTCTTTTATTTTCAAATTTACCCCTCGAAGTATAAAGTCTTTATTGCTCTACAGTTTGTTAATTAAATTCGCAAAAATATACTGTAAAAGATCTAATAAATAAATACTATCTTACAATTGTCTTTACAAGCAAGTAATTTTTGGCAAGCATGACAATCTATTGTAGGTCGCAAGATAGAATTGTACCGGTATTTGAGCCCAGAATTTCTCTACCTGACTTAGACTAAGAAAGGAGGTATTATAGCCACAGTAAAGCACTAAAACAGCCGAATAGTTCTAGCTAGAGGCTCCACGACCTCCACGCGGTAAGTGGACATTAGCGCCCGCATTGTGAAACGGACCGCATCGTCTTAACTGATGGGAGTCCCGAACAAAGGAAGTATAGTTTGCGTTACGCGGTCCTAAATATTACATACGCAGTAAATAAAAATAAATTGTTCAATTATGATAAAGATATATTTTATATTATACATATTATTAATATTTAGACATATTTAGCATTATTAATTATAATATTTTTTGAGAAATTAAATTAATATCATATATAATGTCACGTTTAAGATAATAATATTAATAAATATAATAAATAAAATAAAAGACTTGCTAAAAAAGCATGATTATTACAATTAGATATTTTGTTCGCGTGGTTTACTGATTATCTAGTATATGCTGTACACTTTCGGCGCCTATGTCTCCGTATATACGTATAGAAACCACGTTTTACGCTTCGTGGGTATTTTCGGGCCTTCTTAGCTCCTTGTCCCACTCGGTCTACAGTGGGGGGATTACTCGTCGACCGACAACGCTATTGGTTACTGAGATTGCGTTACCGCGTCTTCTGATGGGTAAAAGCATGAGAGGAATTTATTGTGGGTTCATCGAAGAAAGAAATGGTGATCCTCAAAGAACGTAAGAACCTTGCAAGAATGGCTTGCACTAATGTGCAACATTCCACTGTGGTACAATGTCTAGGTAGCAGCTTATTTGAATAAATTGCTACATATTATATTTATCCATATTGTTCTCAATATGGATAATTCAATCAAATGATATAATATAAATTCCGAATAAAATTTGTTTTTTCTCAAACATTTTCCAAAATCACAACTTCTAATCAGAATTTTATCTAATGTTTTTACTCATATCTAGAATAATCAGATATTTACTTTAAGAATTCCATAGATTATCGCTTCTTTTAATAGCGCACTTATTTTGAAATAAATACTAACATACAAATTCATGCTTCAAATCGTATGGGCTAATATTTTAATAAATGACGTCCCCATATTTCTTAAACCAAGTCTAGCTTCAACTTGAAATTTTTTGTGATTAATATCATATCATAAGGTATCATTTAGCACACAATTCAATTCCAAAATCGCGGAATCAGAAACAGGAGATTTTTGCGGTCACTCTTTGTCGTCGAGAAAACCGAGAAAGATTAAATTTTATTTAATTTATTAAATTTTTATTAAATTTTATTTAATTTGACAAGAGTAAGAAGTAATATAAAGTCACATAATATAATTCCGGTATGCGACAGAAAGGTTTGTTCGTCGAATATACTTTCTTACAAATAATGGATGACGAAGCTAAAGAATGATATCTTTGAGAATCAAAGAAAGCAAGAACATTTTTTTTGATAGAAATAACATCGTTCAAAACCTAAGTTTATAGTTAAGGTAACAAAACTTTGCTGATATTCTTTCTGAAGTAAATTTTTGCAGTTTAAATTGCAATATAAATTTTTGAAGTTTAAATTTTTTGCTGGATCACAAAATAGATACTTATACTTTTTAAAATAGATATTTGTTACTTTTTTATACAAATATATAAGATATTTGCTTTCTTAAAAGTGTGTTAGATGCATTCATGGTTTTTATTTCAAACGCTTCGCAAAAGAAGCACTTTATTTCCGTTTTCTTTCTTTCTCTCTTTTTTTTTAATTTCAGAAGATAATTTTTCTAACTCTCCTAGCCGAATAATTTTCGGGCATCCTTAGGCTTTCTCACGCTGATTTAATATGAGGAAGGTATGTTGTCGAGTGCGAGACTTGCACGTTCACAGATCAAACAAGTGTAAAGAGGCAGCAGGAGAATGATTCGCTGCACATTCACGCCGCCGCGCGTCCTGTCGCCCCTCGTCAAACACCATCGGGTTCGACGCGCGCGGACGGAAGATCCTTATCTCGAATCAAAGATGCAAAATCTTCGTTCAAGAGGCGAGGAAGGCCTTTTCTCAGGTAAGATGCATTATTTTAAAAGAGTTTCAAGATTTATGACAATGCAATTATTTGGATCCTTAGATTGGGATCCTCAACTTTACCAAAGATCATTGATCGATTTCTTGATGGGAAATAGTTGGCTTATACATTTATATTAAAAGAAAGATTATTCTTTTTGAAAAAGATTATGCACTTGAACATCAAAAGAAAGAAAAGAGAAATAGAGAAAAAAAAGAATGAGAGAGAGACATTTTAAAAAACAAATGATGATTCTACCAAAGATTTGAAGTCATTTGAGCTTCGTCAAGAGTTAAGTCAAGAGTTTGTCTCTCTTTTTTAAGTTTGTCTCAATTTGTCCCTCTCATTGAAGTAAATGTGAAATATCCTCCAACTACAATTTATGAGAGAAAACGATGTCTTTTACAGGATAAAACTACTTGAACAAAGGTACTTCATTTATTTCTCTTCAATCACTAATCTTTTATAAATAAATTTATAATAAAACAAATTTTTTATCTTTGATTTCGATCATTTTTTTTGAAAAACCGACAGTGTAAGATAATAAAAAGTGTAAGATAAAAACAAAATAACGTTTAAGAAAAAAACTAATTCTAGAGGAGTAATAAATTTAATGATCCGTATAGCGTCGAATGTGTGGGATAAATGTAGTATTAAAAAAAATTAGTATTGAAAAAAGAAAATAAAAAATATGATAGAAAAAATATAACATCACAATTATGTTTTTTGTTAAAAGTAAAGGTAATTCTTTGTTTCTTATTTAGAAACAAGACAACAAATAAAAATTCACTTATGCCATCTATTATTCAAATGGAATCCAATATTTCATTCTGTTTCATTCTGTCATATATCAAAGATTCGCTAAAAAAAGAGAAGATGTAATAAAGGGAAAGAAGAAAAATATACTGATGAATAATTCGACAACAAATAGATTTTGTGTAGCTACACCAAGCAATCACAAGAGTCGCACATACGTTTTACATACAGTCGCACTAAAAAAAACAGGTTCCGAAGGAACCTGACCGAAAGTAAGTGACTATTAACGGTGGAATAGCTTTATAAAAATTTATCATCCCTGGGCTTAATAGTCCGTTCGAAGGACGGAGTATCTCGGTCGACGATGCCGATAATAAAATACCAATGAACGGAGTGAAAGAGGTTCTCTCCCCTTCCTTCGCTGGTCCTACTGGCTCCCACCGTGCTCGTGGCCTGGTGAAGAAGCGGCACACGATTTTATACGCTAATCCCTCCTACATACGCATTGGTACCTGTCAAAAAATGGCGTTGGGGTGCAGGAATATCTTCTGAGATGGAGAAGATGGGTGATCTCTAAAAGTTAACCACACGCAGGGCTGCGAGTGGCCAGTTGTACACAATGGTGTAGAACTCTTGTCAGATTTTCAAAACAATATTTGCTAATAGTCAGCCTCTATTCAGAAAATATTCTAGGATCGTACAATAAAACTTGCAATGCTTATGATAAATAAATGATTGTTATATTTCGATTACGATATTCCTTATCTTATGAAATTAATATTGTTTTTTAAAAATGTTTTTGTAAATATTCATTTCGCTTAAATTCGATTAAAACATTTTCTTTTTCTTTAATAAATTTCATTAACTGCAAAATTATTATTAACTGGTACTTTTAATTGCTATAAATATGGATTAAATACTTATTATCATTTCTAAAACACGCGTATCATTTTTTACATGATTATCAATAACTTGTTAATTATATCTTTGCTTTTATGTAACAAAAGTTTTCGCGGTAAAATAATGTTATAGTGTTGTTAAGAGAAAAATATTTTAAAGAATTTATATGTACATGTATTCAAAAAGGTACGCAATTCAAGATAGTCTACGCCAGTGAGAAGCAGGTCAGTATTGCTGTAAGGATTTCGATGAGGACAAAGAGATCCTTTCCTTTCCCCATCCTTTTTCTTACTTCAAGAACCTCCCTCTTCGCCATGCCTTCGCAGGCCCGTCATTGCATTAATGTAAGCGAGGCTGCGCCACCAAACAACGCAATGGCTGCAGCTGTCGGATGCTTGCCCTTCAAGCTAATGCTTCTCCAAATATAACGTACAATATCTCGAGGTACCGCCGAAAATATAGAATATGCAAGTACGCGGTATAAGAAATTTCAAAGTATTAAATTTGAACTAATACAAATCGCTTCTTCTCATTTTAATTTTCTTTAGAATTTTAATCTTCTTCATAAAATAAATTATTTAATAAGTAATAAATAAATGCTAAAATTTATATACGTAATTATATTTCTCTAAAACTTTAAGTTTGTATTATAGCATCGCACTTACTTAAATTTGTACAAATTTTAAATTTAAAAATAATATATAATTTTGTACGCGTATATATATATATATATATATATATATAAAATTTATAGTTCATAAAAATTTTCATTCAATGTATTAGAAATGTTTGTTATATTTAAAAAAATGTATATACATATATCTTGTATATTATCTTTTTAAACTTTTAAATTACTATTTTTATATAAAAATTTGTTATATTGATTAGACTTAAATATGTAAGTCATATAATAAATATTTATACATAATTATATTTTATATTATAAAATATGATTGTGTAAAAAAAAATATATATATATATAATAAATTTATCTTTTCATTTTTATCAAAGTAGAACAGCAAACTAGAGATAAAGCCTATTCTATAATAATCGCACAGGCTGTGTCGCATGTCGCGAGTAGTAGATCGCAGAAAAATTTGTTGCATGTCACAAGAGGGTCGCTAGATGAGTATCTATAACAGTCGCAAGGATTGCTTGCGACAGCCAATTATAATAAAAGGCAGAGAATTCGAGATATTCCTCGAATTCTGTTTCATTCATCTTTCTAATCTTCAAATATAAGGACCAGAAAATAGCATAATGAATCAACTCACAAAGTAGCAACACACACGCAAATCATCAACAAAATTCTTCTTGCCAAACTTGCTGCACTGTGTGATTAGCTGAGCTCTGTAGACTGTATGAGCTTGTCGCAGTTGCAGAAAGTTGAAGTTAACTTAACTTCGTATAACAAAAGCTCTTACGATTATAACTATATGATTAGAAACAGTAAGAGAGCTAGAAATACATAGAAAAATGTAAGACAAATAATAAAGAACATAAGACAATAATTTTACATTCTGTACTGTGATTGGCCGATTCGCTTATTATTTATATTTTACTGAATTACGTTTGGTTTTGACTTATTCCTGTGACATTCTTGTATGATATGCGACACAGTCTGCGCGACTATTGTAAAATAGGCTTAACATATTATATGATGCTATACGTTATATAGCAACTATACCAATTATATTTGTAGAAAAGTAACTTTTAATGCATTTAGACTGAATCAAAATATTATCTATATTATCATTGCAGTCTATATTTTAATTGGTGCAATATATTCAGTGCTGCAATAACTTGCGATATCAGAATTAAAATTTTCCTTTTTAAACGTTTTAGAGATTTGTTAACGCCATTGTCGCGACTCACGTTTGCGGCGATTCTTTCCTTTCTGGCGAATTAAGGCGATGCCATCACGGCAGACCGCGGCAGATCGTTTGTTTGTGTACTTTTTGTTTAGTGTGCATCGTTCTCAGCTTCGAGATGCATTCCATCGATAAAGAATTCGCCATTAAGTGCACTAGAAGCGAATTAAATCAGTCAATTGTTGACTGTGTATAATGAATCAGTTTATTTAATATAGTGTAAAATAATTGATACAATAAATAGTGAAGAAAGAATGTTCTATGACTGCAAAAGTGCTAGAGTGATTAATTTTTTTTTAATAGAAAGTGATTATTTATAGAAGTGCGAGTAAAGAAGCAGATTCGAGTATCGACCAACGCAGTGCTGTGCAGTTGCACGTGATAGATATGAAAATTTTTGTTATTTTTAAAGCTTCAAGTTGTCGAGCAGCATCACGATTAATCTACTTACAACGATTGCCGATCTTGTAGGTACGCACAGATTCACTAACTGCAGATCATTGCGACTCTCATGAAGCGTGACTCTTCCATTCAATTTTCCCTGAAAGGCCATGAAACTCTTAATACGGAAAAAGAATTAATTGAGTTAGCCTTTGTATTAACAGTTTCAGTTTATTTTTAAACGTACACACACAAAAATTGTGTTAATTATGTTTTTATAAATATAAATATATTATGTAACATTTTTCGATTTAGCAATTATTATTTCTTTACAAATATCAGTAAATTAATAACACATTAGTTCAGCTATGAATTTTGTCTTGGATGTATAAATGCTCTTTTTTAATTATTTCGTTGTTAATTCATGGGTACTATTATTATTACTTTATTCAAGCTCACATATTTCTTACGTGCCATGAAATCCGAAGAAATCGGAGGCAGACAGATTTTTTTAAAAATGAATATCATCCGCCGATGTACTTAACATTAGATAAATTTTTGTCTGACGATAGGAAAACAGCTATGTTAGAGACCAGATAGTTAAAAATTAGAGATTCAACAATTACTTGCCACAGACAATCGAATATGAACAAAGTGGTCATACTTTTAAAATCATGAATAGAGATAACTACAAAAATGTATCTGTTGTTCTTTCTCATACACAATAGTATCTTATCAAATACCTTGTAGCATAGATTTTCAATCTTAAAGATATAAATTAATAATAAATTTTAATAGTTTTTAATATTGTCGTCGATAATACATTAAAAGATGTAAAATAAATTTTATAAAATATGAAATAAATTACATATGTATGACATTTATAATAATTTCTAATAGTTAAATAATTTATTTATTACTATAATAAAGTCTTTTGCACAAGATATATATGATTACAATTTAGATCTACAAATCTTAAACATAACATAAACAATGCAGTTGTCGGAAAAATCTTTATTTGGATTGCTCTACTCATTTATTATTCTGAAAAATTTTAATTATTATTAGCAATCACATTTTAATTGTAAAAACAAAAATTCCTCCATCTTGTATACTCTTTTGACTAAAATTCAAACGATCAAGCAAGACCTAAAGCGGATACCGTCATCATGAAAAAGGAAGAAAATGAAAAAAAGGAACTGGAGATAAAAGCAACAAAATTGAAGGGCAGGAGCAGGTACTTGCAGACTGTCGAATAGTCGGTACTAATGATCAACCATGTGGGGTGCATCACGCCGGTCGGATCGTGTAGCCTGGCTAAGTGAAAATGCGCGTAGATTCTTCGAAGATACAAACCCCGCCGCCGATCCCTTCTTCTCACAGTCTATAGCACGCTCTATAGAAGAAACAATAAAAGCACCAACTCACAGGACATAATCCTGTAGGATCTGCTATCCATGTATACACTATCTTCCACATAGGTATATACGCACATACCAGCATTATCTATCGTCATATAGGATGTCTCACTAAAAAAAAGAGCTGATTGCATTAATTGGAAATCTAATAGATTTAATCGGTACGTCTGTTCAAAAATAAACAAATCAGAATTCTTATAGGAATTACCAGATGATTAATTCTTTTTTATTCGGAATTTCTTGTTAATCAAATTAATTTTTTCCTAATGTGCATATAATTCCATATCAGTTTTTAGTGCTTCTAATCATATTTCAGATTAGTATTAATACATTTTGGCACATATAACTTTCAGAAATTATTAGGTTCCTGGATTATTTTTTGTATAGAACTAAAAACTGTATTGCAAAATATATTTTTTATTTACTTCTTTTGATTCAATTTTGTGGACGGTGAAAAATAATTTTTTCCTTAGGATTCGTGGATGAAATCGAATTCGGAATCACAATCGTGAATCGACCACATAAAACGTGCAGCTATTCGATTCCTTCCTGGATCTCAAAATGCTGCCTCTTGTATTTTATTCTATATGCGATTTTAAATTCATGAATTATAAAATTCTATCTCGCGGCAGTACAACGTACTATTCGCGGGAAACGTCTATTGAATATAACTAAAAGTTTTATAGAAATTTATCAAACGGTTTAATTAAAATATTGAGTCATATTATGACAACTAGAAATTCTACGTGGTTTCACTAAAATGCATTCAACCATATACGTCTTGTTGAAATATTACATAATTTTTCTCAGTGCACGGATTCAAATATTATAACAAATTTATAAAAATTAAATAATAAAAATCTTTGCAATTTTTTTACTCCAAACAATAGTTATTCAAATTTTAAAATTGAAAGTTGACTAATTCTAATATACAGTATCATTATGATAAGTTTTATACATCTTCCGTACAATATATTTGTATATATTTTAATGAATTATACTTCAAGTTTTTAATCTTCAGTAAAATCTTGCATTGAACTCACATTAATTAAATTTGAGTTAAAGTTTCCGTCGAGCCGAACTTTGTACCGTCATGAATATTTTTGCGATTTGCATTTTTCTGCTTCTTTTTTCACGACAATTTTACAAATCATTTTTTCGTTGCTCTTACGTATATGAATGCGTTGCTTCTTTGATTATCCTTTCCCGCAATTTTTAAATTGTTAAAAGACATGGCTATTCTGATAAATGTATCTTCTTTTGTTCTCCTCTTTCCTCTATTATTAAGTCATTATGATTACATTTTCACGGTTGTAATAACTCAATGCGATATAATGACAAATAAAGAAAAAAAAGAAAAGGTATACCTAAAAATCTTATTTACTATTTCTAGGAATTTTACTTCATTTATAAAAGTATCTTAGTGTCTACAATTATGTACTTTTTCGGTTTCACTCTGTATGTATGCTGTGATTACTTGAAGAGCAGGCTTTCAAGATGCGTTTTGTTCAAAATTTATAACTGTCAGAAAACAAGGAAAAGAGTCACAAGGAAACTACGCGTCTTACGGAAAATAACAATTTATCAATCAGTATGAAAAATGTTTAACAAAATTGCTAAACAATTGTAAAATGATAAATAAATGCATTCTGTTTATCTCTAATTAAAAGACATAACGCACATCGAATGTAGTAGGTTTTTTAGCATATAAATTGATGTTGAAAAAATGTTTTCTTAAATATTCCAAAGTAGCTTAATATACGAATCTTTTATTCGAATGCAGGAGTCGTTGAATAATGTTTCGCTTAAAATCGTATTAAATCGATTTAAGTTCGCATAAAATCAATTAATGCATTATCTATTTTTACTAAACTGAGAGATTTTCTCATAAATATAGAAATTTTTTGTTCTCATCACAAATTTCTTGGAAAAATGATAAAAGTTT
>Ga0157364_1005414_pt1 | contig 12989 bp, 12 predicted proteins | sample AttsexASBM2_FD_111476 | JGI IMG/M metagenome (GOLD analysis project Ga0157364, IMG submission 111476) | Fungus gardens microbial communities from leaf cutter ant in Ribeirão Preto, State of São Paulo, Brazil - Atta sexdens ASBM2 | ecosystem: Host-associated > Fungi > Mycelium > Unclassified ... | reverse complement strand
TATTTCTGAAAAAGATCAGAATATCCATAGAAAATTGTAATGAAAAAACTTAAGAAATGTTTCATGATCATATTGTAGTAATGTCAATAATAATTACAAAAACTTAATTATAAAAATATACTTGATCAATTATAAAATTAACATATATAAAAGATGTATGTATATATATTTGGTTGTCGGGAAAGTTCATGTCGATTTTTTAAAGAAAATTGAAACGCAGAAGATTTAAATTTTTAATTTCATTTATTAAATTTAAATCTTTTGCGGTATGAACTTTCCGGACAACCCAATATATATATATATATATATATATATATATATATTTTTTTTATATATATAGTTTTTTTCTGTTCTGTCAACATATCCGAAGAATTACTCTCAGATGAATTAGAACTCAATGAATAAGGAATGATCTGATAAGTTCTACTAACGACCTCATTAGCTGATTCATTATTTTCTGTCACAAATGTGACCATTCGTGTATCTGCATCACTCGTAGATCTTTTTTTATTATTCTCAGACTCCGACTTCGCAGTTTTAACATCTGTCTGATTTTCAACCTTCGGTTTTAACTTGCCATCTTGTGTAGGGAAATTTACAGTAGGTAAGTTAATAGTTTTACCCCCTTTAGTATTCATCAATTTAATTAATAAATTCGATAATTCTTCCCTTTTTCTCGTTACAACAATTTCCTCAAACCATGTTTTCAAAGTTTTAATTGGCAAAGTATAATCTTTAACAGGATCCTAAAAAAGAAATAAACTCATAATCATATTGATAATTTACGTAATTAAACATGTAAAAAATAAATACAATAATACAAAAATATTAAAGATATTTCAATATACTTACCTTAAAAAAACTTTCCACATATTGTAAAACATATAATCCGCAATCAGTAAAATTTGATTGCTGGGGTACTTTTGGACACGCTCCTTTAATAGTATCTTTTGAGAACATCTTTTCTACACCAAGTTTGGCAACATGTTCGCAACTTAAATAATCTCTTAACGTAGCGACCACCCGTGCTCTACTAGCACCAGCAAGCGAATCGAATATCAATATACAGGGACTGTAAATTAAATTATTCAAAATATTAAAATCACAATAGATTGCATTACAAATACATGATATAGATGTACTGCTTACTTCCTGACGGTTTCCTTCTGCTCTTCGAGTTTAACATTAATTTGGATTTTATCTTTTTCTGATTGATCTATCTCATCCTACATGTAAAATATATTACATTATAACCAACTGTTTTAAAATAAAGAAAATTATTAATGATACAATTTAATTCTACCTCTTCGTCACTGTCCGTTTCCATTTCATCATCATCGCCTTCTGCTTCGTCTCTCTCAGATCCATCATCATCTAACTGATCTATCGTTATGGTCGTTGGTACAGGAGTGATTGTTGTAGAGCCAATTGTGACAGCTTTTGCTTTTAATTCTTTTATTTTTTTACTTTTTTGCGGAGTTTTATTAACATAGTTTTCGCTAGTTTTTGCAGTACAAGTGGATATTTTTCCAACTAACCCGGGAAAGCAAATAATAGCCAAGAACCAATGTGCGCTATAACAACAATATTAATATGATACGAATTTGGACCAATAAAAATGAATATATATTTAAATAAGAGAAATTCTATATCCGATCAAAACAGATCTTAGTATTTAAATATTTCTGTGTGAATTTATACATATCTGAATTGCAAACTTCGCAAAATCTTTTTCGGTCTTGAAATGCAATTATAAGCAGAAAATAATTTTTTATGCTAATAAGTATCTTTATGATTCTGAGTGAACCCAGTTGGAACATTAGATAAAGAAATGCATCTTAATTATTAAATTTATAGGATTCATAGTAGGGATACACCGGATATTCGGAAAGTATTTGGTATCCGGCATTTTTTTTACTATTCGATCGAATAGCCGGATATCATTAATATCCAGGAATATATCCGGTTGAAATTTGATATCATTAAATTTTTGATTTTATATTATATAAATGTTCTAGAAACAAGTATGCTTATTCATAATGCTATAATATGTTATATATTGTTGCAAAATTCTAATTTTTTTCTCTATGGGCTTTTTTTTTAGAAATCATTTTCTCGGAATTCGGTCGGATATTCAACACGAAGAAATTGCCTTCTCGGATATCCGACCGAATACCAGATATCCGATGTTACATTCTATTCGGATATCCGATATCCGATAATTTTACGATCTGGTGTATCTCCTAATTCATAGGATCATTTACGAAACCAAATTTATAGGATTACTTACTGTTCGTTTATGGGAATTATGACAAAATCTTTTTCAAATATATTGACATTTTTTGTCCACTTCTGTACTCTCGCGTGCCGTTTGGCGGCAGGTGTCATTGGCACAGTGCTTTCGGCAGCTTGAGCATGTGGGCTAGTTAAACGTTTGTAAAAATACGAACTAAACACGTGAGTTCTATGTTGATCAGATTCTGATAATACCTCTAAGGTCAAATACTTTAAATAAAAATCTATAATGACATCATTCAAGAATTGATCTTCCGCAAGACATAAGTAATCTTCAGTGTTGATAGCTATACCTCCTTTTGCAGGAGGTGGTGGATATACAGTTATCCTATAAAAAGAAATTTTTTAAAAAATTCCAACAACCATATTTATAAATTTACTGTACATGAAAAATGAATATTAAATATCGAATAGATAAAATTATAAAATATATTTTATTCGATATATATCAAATTATTAAAAAACAAAATTGAATATTAAATAAGAATCTCACGTTTGTATGTCATCACTAACAGCAGTAGTATTTGCTATGTTTTGACTCTGTTTCCGTGTAGTATTATGTGATTGTAAACACTGTAAATACAAAAATATATAAAAATATTTGTACTGCATAATATACGTATAATGAAATAAAATTTAATTTTAAACACGTACATCTCTTGGTGATGCCCGTATAAGTATATCGTTAGCTTCTTTAGGACTTAATTCATCTATTTTATCTCCTCGTGAGAATAAGCTTGTTAATATCACCTTTGAATCATCCGGTAACTTATCTGGTAATAATGTAATACGTTTATGCGTGTGATCTAAAAAATAATAAAAACAAAATATTAATCATCATTTTTGCAAGAATCTTTTCTGTATATATATAAAATTGTGGAGATTAAATATTATCTAGAATAATCATTAAATTACAGAAATTATAGAAAATATTAAAAATACAGAAAGTTCATGTCATGTAAACACCTTTCCCAGCAGGGTCATAATATGGCCCCTTTGGATCTTGCATTCCTAATAATTCACGTATCATGGCTCCTGTATTTACAGATGTATAAAAGAATAGTACTGGCATTGTTTTTCCAAAATGAATTAAAAGCTTAACTATATCTTTATACTTCACGTCGAAAGTAACAAAACTTGCATCTGTAAAATATTGGAATATTTTAAGAAGTTTATAAAAAAATCTTATACTCATATTTCCGTTATAAATAAAAAACTTACCATCTTCTAACAATGGTACGCTAAATCTTACACCACTATGAGAAATCACTACTTTTTCTCGAGGAATATATTTATAAGAACCTATTCTGACCGTTCGACATTCTAGAGCAGTTTGTGGTAGTTGTCCAACATCCAAAAAGTTCTGATTTTCATATATTTCTAAAATCCAATATTCATTATTATATTATTATATCAGCCGTAAATTGTAATAATCATTTATGCATCGTATAAAACATTACCTTTACTATTTTCTTCATTGTCCATAACATCGTCATATAAATTAAAAGCAGAAGTATTTGTAATTATTGGTTCCTTATCCACAATAGTGTCCTCTTCATTAAATGTGTTACTTGCGTTGCCTACTATTGCATTATTATTAATGCTTCCAGTTTTTTTAGGTCTACCTTCTTCTTCTTCATCAGAAGATATTGTCAAACATTCTAAAAATTAATAAAATAATCATTAATGTATATACATATATTTCATGCATAAGACATATGTATAACATTATTGTATGTACCTGGCTCTTTATGAATAGGCTTTGGTTTGGAAGCTGTACCTTTAGCTTTTCCCTTGGACCTTTTGGGACCATCTCGTTCTATTTTCTCTGATTTCGTAGCATTTCGTTCGTTGTTCTTCTTATAAAACATCTATAAAAATATACAATCGTAATACATTTTTACAAACTGACACGGGAAAGATTGATAGAAGAAATGATCGACGAAAGTATATGATACGCTACTACTAAATTACCCTAATAACACATTTATTGGCACAATTATTGGCACAATGACTCAAGATGTCCTTAATTAACCAATGTTATCGCCAATAAATGGCCACTAGGATATATGACATACATTATATGATACATTAAGATGATCGTAGTAAACTGCTTTCGATATGACCTGTAATGACATGACAATGATATAAAACGTCTTAGTTTTAAAATTAATTCTTGGCTTAATCCTTCTCTAAACAAAATACTTCTTAATAACTATACGCTGAAAGCGCTCTAAATTTGCTATATTAAAATGCTATGTTAATAGTCTTCTTAAACTAAACTCGTATTTTTAAATAAATTAAATTTGTTAGCAACATCAATCAAACAATAGATTATTGTAATAAGATCTCATTATAACAATAATAAGAATATATCGGTCTTCTGGCATCGCAGACATAATCCTTACATCGACAGACATCCCAGCCTCCTTCCTTTCTGCTATGGGTATCGATTTGACTCCATCAATTTTTATTTTTGTATTACATCGTTCACATCGGTTGAAGAATAGTGAACTGTATCCGCAGTGTGGACAGAGAGCAAGCATTCCTTTGACCAAAATAGGTTCCTAGTAATAACATGGTATACTTCGTACTTGTAGAATATCATTTAGTACTTGTAGAATATCATTTAAATGATGAACTTTAAGTGTACTCCCTTAATTTCTTACGGAAATTCTTATCAATCGCTATCAATGTGATATTATTACATATTGTATATAAATTATCATTAACCCTTAACTACAACTACAAAAATTACATATAAGCTTTAAAATGTTCTGTGAAGAGTACAGAATGCAAGTGAATCTCCGCTTTACTTACAATTTAGAATTACGTAGTATCAATTATACAGATTATACCAATCGCGTCTAAAATTTTTGCTTCGGATTCAAACAAAATATTAATAAAGATTGACATTATTATGTCCGTATCAGACTGCATTAACGATTACCCGATTCTATTTCAGTCAATGTAGCGAATCCATTGTGATTAACTGAAATAGAACCGGACAATCGTCAATCGTAATCATCAATATGTAGTCTAGGACTTTATGGAAGTTAAGGATCATTTAGACTGGCCGTAATCTATTAATTTATGCCGTAATCTGTAAAAATTTATCATAATTGATTATTGCTCTCACATTTGAGTGTGATTAATCAATTCTTACAGATTACGGCCAATACATCCTTTAGCTTGATCCAGAGAGCCAATATTGAAGAACATTGACATTATTAATTATTTTAATTATTCCAAAGATAAATTAATGAGAACTTTACTTTCCTTAATAATTGTTTTATCATCAGAAACGTATAAATTTGACAATTTTGAAATCATCTTGAAACAGCTAAACAGTTGATGTCAGCGTTCTTTAATTACCGCCAAACTCACGTGGAAATATCACGGAAATAATCACTTTAACTCACATAAAAATATCTGTCTTTAATAGTATCTCGTCGCTCAAATGACCCGTTGCTATAGTCGAGAGTTAACTATTGTATATTATATTTACTTCATTTAATTCTGTCTCTTCCATTCTGTTATTTTTACATAATACATCTATATCATTCATATAAATATCGAATATAATACATAATATTATTGATATGTTAAAATAAAGAAATTGGCATAGTATCAACAAAATAATATTACTGTAAATTATATAAATCATATATTTTTATATTAAAATTAAAATTAGATTTATATTAAAATTAGATATTATCGAGTATTTCAAAACAATAAATTTTTTAAGAATTAAATATTATATAATATATAATATAAACAATATAAACAGAATTGAAAAGAGTATAATTTTTATGCCAATATCCTTATTTAATCAATTTTTTTTTACATTGAATCTATAAGCTCACCTCAATAGTTTGTGAAGAGGTGTTACTATTTTCATCCGATGCACTAAAAATATTGTATTTTAGAATTTTTTGTAATAATTGGATATTATAAATTGGATAGTATAACTATAATATAATACAATTTCATATCTTACTTGTTACTTTGGGATAAATTTTCAATTTTTGCAGTGGAGCTCACAATTTCCTGAGTAGTATTACAATCACCATCAGTACCCTCGAAGGACGTTGAAAGCACCCCGGAATCTCTTGGTTCCACTATGTAGTTTATACCCAGTGCGGGATCATCCACTAAGGAAACTTGCGTTTCATTAGGGAATGGAATATTCACCTAAGAACATTTTATGTAATATATAAAAATAAAATATCTCGCAAAAATTCGATTGTTACTAATCATTGTGATTGCCTTACAATTCTGGAGTTATGTCAAAACAACATATAATTGTAATTATCAAATGCAAAATTTCCTTATGCTATTCATTGCATGAGAAAATTTATAGATTTTTTAAACGTTGATATCAATGCAATAAATATTCTTCTTTAATATTTTACAAAATTTTTCGAAATTTTCAAATTTTTCAAATTATATAGCAATTTGTCAATTACACCTGTACAATTTTTCTACAAATCTTTGTAGAAACATACCTGGCTTAAGACTGCACGTACCTGATCCAATAGGTCGTGTACAGTGCAGTCCTCGTTCGGTATGTCGAACGTGATTAGTCTCTGTTCTCCTGTGGCTAACATTACTAACATTTTGGCCGTATTTCCTTGAATTTGTTGCTGAACTACGGCATTTGCTGGATCATTAATTGTGTTTTTAAGATAAGCGATGCTTTCACTTGAACTGCTTTCATGTTCTAATCGTGGTGAAGAAGACTGTTGTGTACCATGCCCTTTCTCCTGAACAAGTTCCGAAGGATTGACTTCCATATCAGTATTAGTAACGGGTGTATTATGTTCAGCTGAAGAGACTGACATTACCACGGATGGTTTCGGTACTTGTTGTGTAGAGATTGAAATCTGTTGCGTTCTTTGTTGCGTAGAACTTATAAAATGACGCGTGGGATTATGCGACGAGGAATGATGCTGCAAAGTATGAGAGAGTTGTCGTGTGTTATTTTGAAAAAACCCTTGTTTCTCGAGTTGTAGTTTTAACTGTTTAATTTTGGCTTGCTTGATTTGCTCATTTAAATGCTCCATATCCGGAGGTTGCATTCTTGTTGGTGTTTTAGAAATTTCAGGAGGAACTATTGCCACAGGTCGCACATGCGAAATATTCGAATTAGGAGTACGAACAGGTCTCACAGCCACAAGATGTTTTTGTGAACCGATAGTTTTACAGACAGACAGCGTAGATTTAGGACCAGTTGTATTAGAATTTTGAATCCGGTTTTCCATCGTAGTTACTACCTTTATTCCTGGAGTTTGAGATACGATACCCACAACGTTATTTGTTAACTGTCGACTTTTAATCTGACAAGGTTTAACACTTAACTTTTTTTCCATCTGACATGGATATGATTCAGAATTTACATAAAAAGGCGGCTAAAAGTAAAAATAATTGTAATGTCATTAAAAGAGTATAATTAATTTTTTTTATTAAACATTATTATAATGTGTAATAACTTACTGTAATATTATTTTGTATATTACTTTTAGTTAAAATGGCAGTCTGATTTTTTTCTAACAATGCATTTTGCTTCGCTACTGTGGAAGTATTAGCGTTTGGTATTTTCATAAACTGCACTGACTGCCCTTCATTTTTACATTCTGCCTTAATACCTGAAAAAAATAACTTATTCATTGTATTGCAAACAAGAAAAATATCATAGACCAATGTTAAGCACAATAATGAAATGTAAAATAAATTAGCAGATTTTGCAAAGCACATTAATATAGCACAATCATTTACTTACCAGTATTACTTGCAATGCTCACAATATTTTCATTAACAATATGTGCATTCACGGTATTTAATACTTCCTGTTTTAGTATTTCCTGGGTTTCAGATAGATCATTCGTTTTGATTATATAGACATTTTGTCTGAAAAGTAATAAACACTATTGTATATATATATATTGTTATACAAGTGCATCTTATTTTAAAAATATAAAAGATATTAACATGAATATTATATGTATTTATCGATAAAAACTGTACTATTATGTATTATTTTATTCTACAAAATATTATTTATGATGAGTGATTAGATGAAATTAATAACAAAAACAGAATTGGAACAAAAGTTTGCTACCTGGATGCGAGATACAACTTTATAATGGTAAATTATTATTCGATCAAAACTTCAATTTCAAGGAAAAAAAAATTTTTTTTTCAAGATAAGATTAGATACATTTTTATTTCAATATAATTATTTTTAATATAATTATAATTATACTTAACTATATATATAACTATAATTATATTTAATACTAATCTTTCTTTTTCTTTTTAAGAATGGACTGTATCAAATACATTTAATATTATTTTTTCTTAGATACTACTTGATTTCTAATAAGAGAAAATATTATGCTAGATTTAAAATTTAAACTCACATACAAAATACTCGAATAAATTAAGAAACTTAAATAGAACTAGAATAATCACTAACACAAAAGATCGCTCATAGGCCACACATGTTAAGGATGGATTGTATCAAATATATAACATTATTCTTTAATTATCATTCACAGTTTCTAATTATTATTTCTATTCAATAAATACATGTATATTTAATTTCAATTTGTATTTTATTAATTTGTAATATCTGCATTTTGTCTTAAATAAAAATTCTATATATACACAAAAACGCACATACATACACAACACACCATAATCAATAAATTAGTATAAACAATTTATAATACAAAACTCTTTAGTAATATTTTCTTTGAGGCACACGCGTACAAGGAAAAAAACTCTTACATAAAGTATAAAACATTCAATTTTCTGAACAAACTGAAGAAAGAATTATTCAAATTTTTATCCTTCATAAAAATCGAAAGTTAAACAAAAACATAAATGTGAATATAATATCATAAAAGATGAGATAAATATAATAACTATAATAAACAAGTTAAAAAGTTTATTGTATTCTTAACCCTTAATACGAAGATTTTTCAGTCGTTTATTACACACGACGAGTATTCCGGGTTAATTTTCATTATTTTTACAAGTATATATACGAAAATTATTTAATAATTCTTATTTATACTTTATAAAATTAAATTTATACTTTATAATAATTAATTAATTTAGTATATAAGTATTTCTTATATATACTTTAAAAATATTTGTAGCGTTATATTTAAAAAATTATATATAAATGTTAAAACTAATGACTTGGTGCTCTTAATACTAAAAAAGAAATGCGCAGAACATGAATGATCCAATTATAACTAAGGATTAATTTTTTTATATTTTTGCAGTTTTGTTGTGAAATTATATTGTATATAAAACAGAATTGAATATAATTAAATATACACTGCTATTATTTATACACTACTATGTTTAAAAAAAAAATATATATATATATATACTTTTTTTATACCTTATATTTAAATTTATAAAAAGTGCAAAATATAGATACTTTTTATTATTTTTATCTTTATCATATTTAGAACACAATTATTTATTCATATATACATATATATTTACATATATGTATAGTATACATATATGATATGTTCAATAGAATGATAGAAGACTACTTTAAGAAGCACCTGTTACAATAATGTTATGCAATCTTGATATGTGAGGAAAATTACTTCCATGTTATACAATCCTGATATGTATGGAAACATTTGCATATGTAAAAAGTGTTATCAAATTAAGTACATTTTCTATAAATATTCGAAAAGTTATTATATACTTTAAAAATCCGAATAACATCTTAATCTCAAAATGTATGGCCCATTATATATAATATTTAAAATATTAAGATACACGTTTTATAGATTAAGATATTTATTATTTTAGAACCATTAAAGTTTATCTCTTACAACCAGCATCGACACTCTAGACTGTTTGTTTTTTTGAGAGATATTAAAATTATACAAATTTAATTAAATTATTATTAAATCTTTTGAATCTATATATTTTTTCTAAAATATCACAAAAGCTTAGAGCTCTTCTACTCTATCCCGGTACAATTCGAGCAATTGAAAATGCATGCTGTATAAGTTACCCTTGTTCCAATCGCGTCGTAGATATTTGATTCCCTAAATTAATAGTTTGCGGGGTTAATATTGCCTGCCTGTTTTGTGGTGCAGTAGTATAAGTCACAAGCCGTTGTGAACCATTACTGCTATCACTAACATCTTCAACAACAAACTGAATATGTTGGCCGTCTGCAGTACAGATTCTCGGTACTTCTTCTAATGTGAAAGTACCACTGGCATTATGCACAACATTATAATAATGTGTATCCATATTATTCAAAACTTAGATGTTAGCAAATATGATCCTTTCTCAATTAATAAAGACCAAAATTGGATTGTGCTAATACACTGATTTAGACCAATCCATCAATATCATGTCTGTAGAGGAATCTGCTAGTATTTATGCGGTACAACCTATGGAAAATAATAACTAATTATATTCGACTTTTATGTATAATTTCAAAAAGTAAGCAAATATACCGAACAATACAATTGTTGAGGAAATAATGTTGAAATAATATAGAAATACACTGTAAATTTAACAGCGTAAAAACTTGATAATACATAAAAATAATATAGTGTTGTGTAAAATAGATTTTAAATGCTGTATTATCAAAGCACATATAAAAAATCGCGTTTGTAAAATTATATTGTTTAACTGGAATCTGATTGTGTTTAAGTATTTGTAAAGCACGAATTTTATAGTAAATGTATGTAAAATTATATTAGAAATTCTAAAATGTTTATATATATACATACACACAACACACATACATACATAATATATATATGTATAGAGGAAAGTCATCGATGTCGACATATCACTTTGTTTTTAGACAATATTTAAACAAAAGGTGATAAACTTTAAAAACACAAGTACAAAAGTCTTTCATCAGATAATAGATATAAACAGTTTTTATAATACAGTTTTGTAATAATTAATTTTCTCATAAGGTAAGCAAAAATGAGCGTTTGAAATAGGTTCCAAAATTAACACAGTAGGCAGGTAATGCTATGTATTCCTATTTTTTTTCTTTTACAAGAATTATCTGCATAGAATAGCTACAAGTGCATGTATATAAGATATTCTAGAATCTTTTCACTCTCTTCATTATAAAATATTTTTATTGAATTATATGCACATTTACTTTATGCTGTTCTGCAAGATACAAATATGTAACGATAGTTTTTCAAGAGTTATTCTATGCACAATTGTTTTCAGCTCCAATAGAACTATTTGACACTATAAAGCAACATTATAAAGATTAAGTTAATTCATGATCTGATTTACAGACAAGTGTGGCGATTTACGCTGCATCCCAATTTTATATTTAAAGTCGTATTATATAAAAAAATTAAGAAAAAAAAACTGATTTAAGAAACAACAAGCATTTAGAATAACGTAATATTATCAATAATATAGGTATTGTTATTTAAACTACGCAATTTACAAAAGAAAATCGTAAGAATTTTATTTTCACAATCGTAGAATTCATTTTTAGTCGATTTATACTTCTTTAATTAGCTAAACAGATCACGATTTTATTAATAAAGTGCAATAGTTAGTTTCTGAGAAATAAGAGGGTGTTGCTTTAGGAGATCTATGTCAATATCGACGATTTTCCTCTCTATTAAGAAGAAGGGAAATATCAGGTGATGGAATCGAAGATTTTGATGCGCTTTTCGGGCTGTTCTTGAAGGAAAAAAAAACGATACGTGTTGGTTGTTTCAGTCATTGGTCCATAGTTCCGAAGAAATCGATTTTTTAAATAATTATTGTAATAATTTGAAAAATGTATAAATGTAAATATCAGTATCTTTATAAATTTTATTTTAATTTAATATTTATTAGTTTTAATTACTTTTTGATTGTAATGAAATTTCATGAAATTACATATTAATATTATAGATAATAATTAAACTAAAAACTAGATAATAATTAAACTAAATAATAATTAAAATAAATTATTGTTTATTAATGGAATATTTATTATTACATTGTTATCGTTGTTATTATTCACGTGAACGCATAAATAAAATTGTAATGAAAACTGTTACAATTTCTGATGAAATTAGAAATTGAAAATTATGAACAAGTATTAGGAACAAGTAAATCATATATATATGTTTGTAATCTTCTTTTGATTAACATTGATTTATTAATAATAAAAAACTAATCATGTTTTGTAGACATACATTATACGGGATGACATAAATTATAAATACAAAAAAAAAACATAAATATTTATTGCATTGTGAACATCTAACAAATGAATTTTAGAATGTATTTTATTTTAGAATGAAAAATTTGATTCTTATCAAAATTGATTTCTGAAAGAAGCTATTTCCATAATGTCAATCAAATCTGCTTTCCGCCAGATATTAGAAAAATGTCTGCAACAAAAATTCATTCGTAAGATGTTCAATGCAGTAAATATTTGTTTTTTTTTGTTTTTATGATTTTTATCATCTCGTACGTCTACAAAACACAATTAGTTTTCTATTATTATTAATAAATCTATTAAAGTTAATCAAAAAAAGATTATAATCATATGACTTGCTTGTTCCTAATCCTAATAAATAATTTCCAATTTCTAATTTCATCAGAAACCATAACGGTTTTGATTACAATCTTATTCATGCGTTTATATGAATAACAACAACGAT